>JACCDG010012294.1_pt1 | contig 46125 bp, 33 predicted proteins | sample 7442471 | NCBI WGS metagenome assembly JACCDG01 (sample SAMN15323444, study PRJNA562643) | freshwater metagenome | isolation source: river surface water | place: USA:Blue River Watershed | collected 2017-08-17
AAGGAGATGCACCCTTATAACCGACAACGTAGAACTGGTTAGCAGCAACGTTTGCCGAATATGGGTCGATGTAGACTCTGTACTTACCTTGGAGAACACCAGCGAAGGTGTTACCAGTGTCATCAACCTGGAGGTTAGCGTTGAGGGCTGGAGTGTAATCAAGAACGCCTGCCATGGTGAGTGCCGAAGCAACGTCAGCCGAGCAGAGGATCATGTTACCCTTTCCTCTACGGGTTTGTTGGGCGATTGCGTTTGCGTCACGCTCAATCTGGAAGATCAGACCCTTGAACTTCTCAACCGACCAACGACCGTTGGAGTCAACGTCAAGGTCAAAAGTACCAGCGGTAGCAGTGTTAACCTGAGCACCAGGCTTAGCAACCTTGTAGATGGTACGGATGATTTCACGGTTGATTTCAGCAAGAATCTCAGTGCTGAGGATGTTAGCAAGCTCAGCTTCTGCATTCAGACCGTGAATTGCCTTGAGGTCTTGAGCGAGCTCAAGTGAGTACTCGGCTTTCAGAGCTCTTGACTTAGCGGTTACAGTGACTTTCTCGATCGAGAACGCCATCTGGTTGAAGGCATCGCCAGCAGTACCATCAAGGTTCTCTGCAGAGTCGGTACGCATACCCTGACCAACGTTGTACTGGTTAGCACCAGGTGCAGCGTTGTTTGCTTGATCAGTTGCACTGAGGATCGATGGGTTGGTTCCACCTTGAGTGGTAGTACCCATACCAACGCTTCCACCAGTGAAACCAGTGGTAACGTCAAAACCAGCATCCTGACCAGAGAATGCAGAGTTTGCTTCGTTGTAGAAGGCTTCAGTTCCGCTCTGATTGTTGTAGCGGGAACGCATTGCGAAGATGAGTCCAGTAGGACCGTTCATTGGCTGAACGCCGCACAGATCATAAGCGATCAGGTTAGGCATTGAGCGGCGGATGAGGCTGATTAGAACAGGGTCGAAACCTGCGGTAGGACCAGCACTGAATCCTTGAGCACTACCACCGAAACCAGCACCGCTTGCACTAGAAGCAGTGAAGTTGGTTGGAGTCTCATAGAGGAACTCGCGTGACTCGCGGAGTTCTCTTTCTTGGTTTTCGAGCAGGATAGCGGTTACCGCTCTACGATGTGAATCTTTGATAGAATCAAGACCTTCGTAGTCTAGGATTGGTGCCCACTTCTCCTGCAGTTGTTCGGCATTGAACATTTGCATTGGATTTTACCTCTTATTAAAAACGTGTTAGTTTGAATATGATCTATAAATCACTTTTTCGAAACTCTTCCCAGAGTCTGGAGATATCTCTCCATCGATGGTGAAACAGTAGGTGCTACACCTTCATGAGATACTTCTTCAGATAGATTCTCTGAGACATCTCTTTGAGTACCAGCAGTTCTGGTTGGGAAGTATGATTCCCTCAGAGTTACCAGTTTCTCACGATAGCTCTCTTCACTTTCAAACTCAACATTTTCGGCAAGAGAAGCGAGTTTGTCCTTCTGAGAAAGTGCGAGACCCTCAGCGACATCGGCAAAGATTACATCAGCAACCGACTCTGCTAATCTCTGATTTAGAGCAACGTTTCTTTCGATTTGCTCGTTGAGTTTTGCTTCCATTTCATCAAGTTTATCTACCATGCTCTCGATGACATCATATTTATCTTCAGGGATTGATACATAATGATCTTCAAAAAGACTCTTCATTCCAGCGAGGAATGATTCGGTCATTTCAGTCTTAAGACCGTGCTCAACTGCGAGTGCATTTTCAGAAATCCACTCGTCAGCGACATACTCCAGGTATGCATCAACACGATCAATAAGTGATTCTTTGATTTCTTGTACTTCTTCTACAAGAGCAGCAGCATATGACTCTTCGAGTTGCTCTTTGATTTCGCTAACTCTAGACTTGATTGCTGCTTCAAAGATGGTGCGTGCTTTCTCTTGGAATTCCTCAGAAAGATCTTCACCAGCGAGGAGAGCGTTGACATCTTCTTCAATGTCAAACTCTTCTTCTACTTTTTTCTTTTTCTTATCTTTACCGTGTGGTGCGTCGTCGTCTTCTTCTTCTTCGTCGCCTTCTTCTTTATGCTTAGGCTCGTCGTGCTCTTCACCACCTTCGTGGTACTTCTCGGCAACGACTTCTTCATCTTCGTCGGCACCTTCTTCGGTGTCAACAAGATCCTCTTCCTCTTCTACAGATTCAGCTTTGAGTGCCTTAGCATTTACAACGTCTCTTACTTGAGCAAGAGTCGCTCCAGGATCTTTGATCTTTGCGGAATCGTCATCTGGACGATAGTTGTCTACAGTAGGACCGCCAAGATCTTCCCAAGCACCAGTTTGTCCTGGAGTTAGTGCTCCAGTACCAGAATGCATTGGTTCGGCAGGTGCAGCCCCTTTGGTTACTACGTTTTCCATTTCTTGTAAATTTTTACCAACGGACATTTTAGATTCTTTTTGAATATAATCTATATTTATTTATAAATTACAGATTTGAAAGAAACTCTTGGAACAGTTGAACCTTATGTTCCTGAAGTCTTCTTTCATCAACTAGTGTATTAATTCTACGCTTTGTTGACTCTGCAAGTTTTTCACGAAGGATTCCACCTTCCCAAACCCACTCTTTTCCTTCCATAATTCCCTGAACAAAAGCGTCGGGGGCAGAAGGATCGGCAACGATATCTGCAGCAGTTGCTAGCATAAAATCTTCACCGACAACTTTATGACCCTCATTAGTCATCTTGAGTGAACCAACACCACGAGAAGAAACACCTAGGCAAACACCAGACTCAATTAGTGACCTCGCAATTTTACCCATTGGGGTTTCGAGAAGTTGTGCCTTACCCATAAAATTAGTTCCCTTCTGTTCGAGAGAAACAATTTTATGTGATACACGGTCAAGGTTTACGGTTGGACCATCTGGGTGTCCAAGTTCACCAAGAGCACGACCTTTGGCAACGAATGATTCGTTATACCTCTTTACCTCACGGGAAAGAGTTTCCATTGGGTACATTCTACCGTTACGGTTGCAGATATCACCTTGAAGGAAAATACCTTCAATATACATTTTCTTTTCACCGTCTTTGCCTTCGGTGATAATCTTAACGTCTGATACTTCTTCTGTGATGAGTTTCATTTTTTATTCGGAAACTAGTTGGACTACTTCTGCAATTGATACATTTGTTGCTGCACCATCTCCCAGGGCAGATACTCTTACACTTCTAGATGCAACTGCACTAGTAACTGCTACTCCAGTAAGTGCAGATGTGTCATAGTTTAATGTTACTGTAGTATCTGTAAGAGAAACAATAGTACTATGTGATGTATTAATTCCTAGTGGATATGCATTTTCAATAGTGACTCTATCTTCTAATAAAAATGCATGACCATTCATGTCAGAAAAACTCAGAACCGTGGTAGTACCAGTTGTAATACCACTAATTCTTTGCTTTACAAATCTCTCTTTCAGAACTTCAACATTCCATGGGGGAAGATGGAAACTGTTCGAAGTTGCTACTGGGTCAGATCCTATATTGACAAAAGCACCAGTGCTTGCAGTAGAAACTCTGATGTATCCACTCTTCATCGGGATGGCAGTGCTTGTTGAAGCAACAGATGCCGATGGGGAGATTCTATTGACAGTTTGTACAATTTTTATTGCCATTATTCTTCATCTCCTGCGGTATTATCATCACCAAACATGGATGATGCTACCAAAGGACGAATTCCATCAACTTTTTCTGCTGCTTTTGCAAATAGTGCATTCTTTATAGCATCAGAAATATCAGAGGGAGTACCATCAGTAGCAATCAAATCGACAATATTATCCATAAAATGTAGTATTTGAATTAACTATTAGTTATTTATATCTTACCGCCTTTGGGCTCTACTATTTCGGGTGGTGCAACTTCAGGTGCAGGTAGTCCTGGTTCTTCTGGAACTTGACCTAAAGGACCTTGCTCTGGTGGAATTGCACCAGCATCTGCAGGAGCACCTTCTGGTGGTAATGGATTACCCATTTCATCTACAGGTGCATTAGGGTTTGGTAAAATACCCTTTTCAATTTCATCATCAATCTGTTTATCGATTTCGATAATTTCTGCATCAGACTGGCGAAGAATCCTCTTACGAACATACTCTGTAGAGAAGTATTTGCCAAGATATGGTTCGATTTGAGTAACAAGACCCAAACGATTTGTAAGCATTTCAGATTCCTTCAGTTCCGCAAACTGATTATCATACAAGAAATCATATTGAATATGATCCGACATTTTTTCCCAGTCTTCTGGGGTAACAATGTTCTTAAGAATCAGTTGTGTGCGAAGGATATCATTGAACAGATTTGCAAATCTTTTTCTCAGACGACCAACAAATTTGGAAAACTTGAGTTCATCTCTTAAGATTTCTGATGAACGACCCAAATTGAATCCGTCTCCACCACCAGCAATTCTAGACTCTGGAACTCCCAGTGCTCTATAAAGTTTCTTCTGGAAATATTCAATATCAGAAAGTTCTCCAAGATTTTGTCCACCAGGGAGTGTAGTAATTTCTGTTCCTCTTCCACCTTCACGGCGAGGAAGCCAGAAATCCTCAAGCATACTCATAAACTTGCGGTCATCACGCACTTCTCCAGTGCTAGCATCATAAACAAGTTTATTACGATAACGATACATCACATCTTTGAGGTATTGCTCTGCTTTTACCTTTGGAAGATTACCTACGTCAATATAGAAAATTCTACGTTCTGGAGCACGAGACAAACGGTAGATAACCAGTGAGTCTTCAATCATTCTAAGTTGATTGAGAGCTTTGATTGCCTTATGTAGATATGAAAGGACAGTTCCTTTGTTTCTATCTACAAGACCAGATGTGCAGTAACTAATCGAATCTTTTGCAATTTTGATTGCACCTTTTGCACCACCACTCAAATTACCTGATGGGTAGTTTTGAGTTGGGGTATAAATGAAATACTCTTCGATTTCTGGAAATTTAGGATTTTCATCCTGATTTCTACTTACTCTAATAGATCTATCCGTCTTCTTTTCTTGACGGACATGCTTCATCTTCATAGGATCGATATATCTCAAATCTTGAATCCCATCATGAGGATTCTTCATATCGATAACTTTCATATAATAAAGACGACCATCAACATACCAATTTCTAAAGATTTCATGGCACTTCTTATCGAAGTCCATCATCTCTTTGATATTTTTGAACTCTTCTCTTATAATCTCTTTGAGTCTATCGCTAGCATTTAGATTTGATAATTCTATTTCAACGGGAGAATCATACAGATCACTTACAATTGCTTCATTAACGACATCTTCGATGGCACCATCACACTCTGGGTGAAGTGCCATCTCACGATATCTTTTGATTAGGTCAAATTCTGTTCTATAAACACCCTCGATATCTACATAAGAACCGTAGAATCCAGACTGAATATAATAATCAACCCCGTCCTCGTTGTTAGGGGGGACGGGGGCTACTATAGACTTTGACTTATCCTCTTTTTCATCAATAGAAAAACCAAAAAGTTTTGCCATATTATAATTTGTTTTAATTAACTATTATAGACTATTTATCAATTGATATCAATACCACCTGAGAGTTCAGAATTACCCTTGATTGCTTCCCACCAGAGGACCTGCATTTCTACAGTAAACTCCTGAATGGTATCAGTATCATATGAAAGTGGCATTGAAGCAATTGCAGTTGGGAACAAATCATAGAAATGATATGCTCTCAGGGTCTTGCCGTTACGGTCAAGTTGGTAAACGAAAGCGTCTGCGGTGTAGTTTGTTGGATTTACTTCACCAGTGTTATCAGAAACTCTGTTGATTTTGTTCATCCAGTTTTCAAAAGCAGAACGAATTGAAAAATCAACGTCGTTGATAACGGTGATTGTCCAGCTTTCGAAACTTCTGTCTCCAGCAACTTTCAGAGTACGACCTCTAAAAGGAACATCAATTGAATTGACCTGTGAAGCAGGGATTGCTGCTGCCTTTACGAGAAATCTTGACTTGTCTAGAACTTCTGCATCAGCAGCGGCAATTGATGGGAACGAAAGTACAACTTCAAAGAGATTACTTCTGGCACCACCACCAGTCAGCTTACTCTTGAAGTCGGTAATCTTTCTTAATGGGGGTGGATTTAGTTGATTTCTGGTTGCCATAGTTTTTTAAACCTCTAAATTAAAAGTTTCCGATAACTTCTTCAAAATCAACACCAGTCTTGGTGGCAACGAAGGTAAGACCAATGAAGTTAATTGATCTTGCAGGTTTGATGTAGATGTCAGCAACAAATTCATTATTATCAATAACAGCAGGTGTGTTATTAGTCTCGTCGCAGATTACGACGAAATCAAAGATACCTCTGTTTGCCTGAACATCTCTTAGGAATGGTTCAATGGTATTTACAAAGTTTGTTCTTGTAATTTCATCGTTGAATTCAAAGAGTGCATCTTTAGCGGCGGCACTAATCGCATTTTCTAGATAGATGAACAGTCTGCGGACGTTGATTCTATCAAATGCTGATGATTTTGCCTGACCAGTCTTATCACCGAAGAGGATGATACCTGCTCCAGGTGAGAAGACTACCGAGTTGACTCTATTGCCATAGAGTTTGTCTCTTTGTGATTTTGTTGGATTGTATGGTAGCTTGACTGCATTTAGGATAGAACCTCTTGCAGTTCCTGCTGGTGAGAACCATGGGAAGTTATTGATATCTGTGCGAGCACAGAGACCAGCAATATCAGCATTTAGAGGAACATATCTGAAGGTATCAGAGAAGCGGTCATACATGTACTTGTAACCACTATCAAATACTGCATAAGACGAAGATGAAACTGAAGCATAGAAACTGACGATATTATCAGTAATCGTTGCTGCAGAGTTTACAGTAGCTGAAGTATCTGAAGAAGTATCGGTAAGAGCAGCACCTCTATATGGTGAAATGAATGCAACCGCATCTTTTCTCAGTTCTGCAACCGAAATCAGTTTGTTTGCAAGTGCCTGTGCGTTCTCTTTGGCATAGTTTGCCGAACCCATCAGTAAGAAATCAACTTGGAAATTGTCTGGGTTCTCGAACAGATCGTATCCATCAGAGATTTCTGCAATTGATGCAGTGAATGCACCAGAAGCAGTTAGACTTGTTGTTCCGTTATAGTTGAGTCCACCAACTAGGGTATTGGTGCTAGCACCATATGCGGCAAACGTAATTCCATCAACTGGTTGATCCCAACCAACATCAGAAGCAAGAGTAAATCCAGCACCACCAGCTACTGCATTACCAGATGAGAATCCAGTAGTTGTGATTCCAGCAGGAGCTCCGCCACCAAAGAGGTACGAAGAATTTGCTGCCAAATACTTTCTCCAGTATGATGGGCTTCCTACAGAGAAGGTAGCATCAGTTCCTTTTGAAAGTCCGAGATGCTTCTCAAGAATAGTTCCAGCATTTCCACTTACGGTTCCTTCCGTATCAATTACAAGAACGTGAATCTCATCGAATCTGGAGTTTCTTGCTGCAGCATATGAAGTTGTTGATGGTCTTTCTGCAATATTGTTCCAGTTGATTGATGAAGTTGTGGTGAGACCAATTGTTTGCTGATCAAACCAATCAACAGCGGTTGTAACTGAATTTGTTGCAATTCCAGAACCAGATGAATTTGCTACGGTCAGAGTACCAGTTCTAAATGCATAAACACCAGATGGTTGATAATCTACGGTGGTTACAGTTCCAGATGCTGATACATGGCTCAGTACCTTAACATCAACTGTTCCTGCAGATACCCCAGTAATGACACCTTGTAAGTATCCATCCAGAACAGAAGTGCTTCCTGCACCAGGTAGAACAGCACTAATTGCCTGGGTTACACCCATACCAACTGATACTGTTGATGATGTGGTAAATCCTAGTGTCTGGTCAGCCTTGGCATCGATGAATGCAACTCTAATTCCATTTGCCCAAGAACCTGGATTCTTAGCAACAAAGGTTACGCCAGTAATTGGATTCTCATCGTATCCAAGTTCGTTGTAGTGCTCAAGACTCTTAATTTTTGTAATGCTTGTTGATGCAATACCTGCAGTTGTAATTCCGATGACTGCGTTCTTGAGGTCTACATCATCACATCTTACAACTCTTAATGCACCACCATAGGCAAGATAAGATGAAGCACTTAGCCAGTGCTCATAATGCTTGTCTGCTGTGTATGGCTCACCGAAAGTTTGCAATAAGCCATTTTCATTTTCAATATAAGTTGGAACATCAACAGGACCTCTTGCAAAAGGAGCAACAATAGCTCCAATTTTATTGGCTGCTGGAGCAACTCTTCCAACTGTTAAGTCAACTTCTCTTATTACAATTCCAGGAGATGCTAAATTTAGTGGCATCTTAATTCTCCGTATGTCCAGAATTATCTAAAAGTATTTATCAAAAAGGTTATTTTGAATGGGGAAACTACCCGTGAACACTTACCAGTCAGGATATTCCCACAAAGATGACAATATTTTTTTATCTTTACTAGTTCTTGTACTTATAACCCTCATTTTGGTGCAGTCTTTACACTCATACGAGTATGCTGATGGGAACATTCCCCTACCTTTTCTTGTTAGGTAATAATCATCCATCAAATTTTTTACTTTCCCACAAACTCTACATTTTCTTTCAAAAAAGAGAATGTGTTCTAGTTCAATTTGATCGTCGATGTCCATTACATATAATCCCACATATAAGAACGGTCACCATACTCATCAATATTCCAGACTTCCAATGATTGTGATTTATTTGTATCTCCAGCAAACATCCATCTATCACCAGTATCTGGGTCTACTGTTACTTCCATTTCATCAAGACCATCGACAATGAATCCAAACGGCGACATATCTTGGTCTATCTGATTCTTCTGCTCTTCATAGATTCTCTTACGAACATCATTGTCCGTCATTTCTTTGAAGTAACTTTGAGCAACTAGCCAAGAAAAAATAACTAGGCACATTGCTAGGTCATCATTGCAACCTTCCTCTGCTTCAAATGAATTGTGCTTTTGAATAAAAGTTGTTAGTTCACTGATAATATCATAATCATTGACAATCAATTTATCATCTTCAATCAGAGTTCTCAAATTGGAACATCCCAACTTTTTGACTGCAGAAGTCATTCTGACTCCCAGTTGAGATTTCTTACCACTAAATCCAGAACCAACAATTTGACCTGCTCTACCCTTCATTGCACACATTAGAATATTGTCATATTCCAAATCAAAATGTAAGATATTTGCAACTTGGTCACCAATATCATTTACTTCAACTAAAACCCAAGCATCATTATATGCTCTTGCAACATCTTGAATGATGTTTGGGAAAAGCATTGGTTTGATTTCATTATTTTTGTATTTGACTACTTGCTTATATGGAAACTCTGTAATATCAAAAACAATAAATGCAGAATAGTCGCTACCAACTCCACGAGCAACGTCAACTGTCATTAGGTAATTATGTTCTTCTATTGGATTTTGATAAACATCTAGGCCCTTGTTTCGTTTTATTGGGTCATCATAGACCAGTGTTCTAAGTTTTGCTGGATTGATGAGAGTATCGACAGAACCGAGGAATTCACACTCAAACTCAACTTTGAACTGTTGCTCAGATGTGTTTGCAATTGTTTGTGCTTTCCACTTATCATCTCTTCCAGGAACTTCGGACCAGTGAACATCTGTCGGTACATATTCATTCTTATTCTTTTCGGCATCATGCCACATACGATAAAAATGATTCATACCACGAGGGGTAGAAACAATAATTACCTTTGTGCTTTTACCTGACGAAATAGTAGGATATACAGAGGCAAAGAAGTCATCAGCGATGTGATTCGGGATGAATGCGAATTCGTCCAAAAAGATGACATTGTACGATCCGCCTCGGACAGCAGATGCAGAAGTAGATGCGGCGATAATTTTTGAACCATTTTCTAATTCTAGAGAACCCTTATTCCAAGACAGGATACCCTGTTGCATCCACCTAGGCAAGTTTTCATATGCAAGTTGCAATCTTCCAAGTAAGTCTCTTGCGGTTGATGCTTTGTTCGCTAGAATAGCTATATTAACGTTATCATTGAAAACTGCATAATGTAACAAATATGAAACACAAGTTGTAGATTTACCCGTCTGACGTGGCATCTTACAGATATTAAATCTGTTATCGTGGAAATTTTGAATTAGTTTCTCCTGGAACGGATACATCTCAAAAGGAACTAGTCCATGGTCAAGAGAAACAATTTTGATGTAATTTCTTGCAAAATAAACGGGGTCGTCTTTACACTTGAGGAACTCAATAATTTGTTCCTGTGTAAATTCGATAGGCGTATTTGCCTTCTTTAGATTGGGATTACCAAGATATACTTCACTCATAATAAATTACCTTTGCTCAATCCAGTTCAATACTGCAAGTGCTGCTTTGTTAGTATTAGGACTTGCACAAGCAAGTGTATAAGTATCACTAATTGTTCCAATACCACTTCTTCCCAACTGGAGTGATGCTTTATCATCAACAGCAATTAATTGAGAACCTCCGCCAACAACAAACCCATTTAACAATGTAGTTCCACCACTAAGTGCAGTTGCAGTGATATTGTATTGCATAAAAGAATTTGGGTCTGGATGGTCTACCCAAGTCCCACCAGTCAGAGTTGCATTTTCAATCAGTCTCCAATAAACATTGGTATTATCATTTGTTGCTGCTTGCAATGACCTCAACAACATTATACCCGTCAAATTATTAGATTTCAAACGAAGACTTATGATTGGATAAAATGTATTTGCTGCCGTCATAGTTGTCCCAGTGATGGCATTTGAAATACTCAAAAGAGTTCCAAGTTTTTCTGGTTCTCCTTCTTGGATAAGAGAATTTGACCCCTGATAAAGATAATGAGTTCCTGCAACACCAGTTATATTTTCTATCTCGCAACGAATTGGGAGGAATGGAGTAGAACACCAAACTGTATTATTTGTGTTTGAATTATCAAAAGTGTGACTATGAATAGTTTCATTCTTCATCAACCAATTGAACTGAACAATACCTGCACCATACCATTCATAGTTAATGGAAATCATTTGTTGTTTAGTCGGGTCTGCGACTACTCCTGTGTATCCATCTCCATCGAATTTTTCACCATTCCAATTATCCCTAGTTACTCTAGTTTCAGTAGTAATTCCAGTCGTAGTGCTACGAATTACATAAGAATATGTTCCACCGTCATCTTCAAAAAATGTTCCATTATATTCATCAAACAATCCAAATCTTCTGCGAATCCCTACTTTTGGTTGTTCTAGGCGAATTGCAAATGCCAGGGTTGCACTCCTACCTGGAATGTATCTCATCACCTGTTTGGTTTGACGGATAACTTTACTTCCTGCAGTAGATCCTACCTGCAATATAACATTGCTGGCATTTACATTATGGGTCGCAGTTCCAACTCCAACTACACTCTCATCCCATACATCAGTTTCTTTTCCATATTGAAAAGTATTGAAGAAAACTGTTTGGTATGGGGCAACTTTGAGACGATTATTATTAGAAAATTGAGGACGCCAATCGGTTTGATTCCCCCAGTGGTCTGCGATATTATAAACTTCAAATAAAGTTCTTTCTTGATTTAGAAAGTCTTGTGTATTTTTATTCCACTGAGCCATGAATCAATCACTCCAAGTCAAACTTTCGGGTCTATATCTCTGTGCATTTTTGATTTTGACTGAACTTTGAGTCGCTGGATAAATGTTATGGACAATTGCTCCAGGATATTCGCTTTGAATTTGCTCTGCTAATTCATTTTTACTCATCATCTTTCCTTCAACCTCAATACGGTATATTTTACCTTCCCACATCAAGTCTGCAAAAAATGATTCACCAACTGGTTCTGATTGCGATTCGGAACTATTAATGTAAAGATTGCCGTTGAAGTCTCCAGCAATATTTACGCTTTCTGATATAAACTGTTTGAATGATTTCATTACTTATCTCTTTCTCTTAAATACTTTATTGCTGCCTGTAAAGTATTTATATTATCCTTAAAATTTCCTAATCCTCTATTACAATGATTACATAACATCCCTCTAAATTTTCCACTTTCGTGATTGTGGTCCATAACTAGTGCATAAATTTTTCCCAAATGTTTATTATTCCTAGACCCCGCAAATTCATTACCACCACAAATATCACATTTTTCTTGTTTTCGCAATTCTTTGACAATCTCATCGGAAAGTTGTCCTCTAAACTTTCCTCTATTAATTTCACTTCTGTAAGAAGCTCTACATTTTCTACACCAACTATCTAAACCATCTTTGCATTTATTATGTGGTGGAAAATTTATAGTATCTCTGGATTTTTCTTCTTTACATTTAGTGCAAATTTTAGTATTCATACCTTTTCATTACTTCACATTTATTTATGTAATGAAAAAGGTATGAACTAGCACTTCCATCTTCTTCTTGCCTTACATATTGGTTTATCTGGAGTTTTGGAGCAATCTATATTGTGCATATCTCTCTGTCCTGCAGACCTGCTGCAGAAAGACTTACGACGCTTTGCTCTTTTACCCTTTGGTTTCTTTTCAGTTACTGCTGTCTGAAGTTTAGAACCTGGATTCTCACGACGATAAGCGTCAACTGCTTTCTGACTTAGACCATCAGTTTTGTCTTTGCGATTGACCGATTGCCAGTCTTCACTCAGACCCATTTCTTCTCTCCAGTTAGAGAACTCTTCTTTTTTTACACAACGATTATATTTTTTACCAAATAGTTCTTGTGTACCTTCTTTTTTATACCCAGGCCAACATTTCTTCGCTTCACTCATTTCACCACTATCAACATAATCTGCTGCAGAATCTAAGTAATCTGCTGCCTTAGTAATTTTTGATTGAACCCACGCCTCAATGTTACCTTCACCTTTACTCATTTTTTTCTTCAATCTTTTTGCCGCAGCAATGATTGTAGAAATCTCAGAACGAGCCATTGAATACTCGTGATCATATGACTCTGGGAAATTTCCTGGATGTGGACTATTTGCATGATAATTTGGTTGAGACATTGCTACCGAGGATAACTTACTTGGTAGTGAGAACATGTCCCAGTATTTTGGACCATATTTGCACTCACTTCTTTTCTCATCTTTTTGGCATTTTGGACAGTACCTAAGCATTTCCATCTCCTCTGATTGTGTACCCCAATTTGCAGCACCGACTTTGCGACACTTGACAAGTGCTCCAGATGCATATGCACTTGGCCAAACATCATATCTAGATTTTACTTTGTGATAGCAAGCATCTTTTTTACCACTACCCTTTCCAGGTTTATCTTTTCTTGCTTCGTTGAGTTCCATTGATTCTCTAATTCCTGGTTCTGCTTTTACGTAGTTAGGATCTTTTTTACCCTTTGCAAAGGTAGGAACCATTGTTGGTTGTGCTCCATCAGACTTTGCTTGCTGACCTTTATCTTTTTGTCTCTTACGACGAACTGCTGATCTAATCAATGCTTCTCCCTTTTTACCCTTTGCCTTTAGTGCTTTTAGTCTTGCACTACTAAAACATTTAGGAGTCTTAGTTTCGCCTGATTCATTGGCACATGGAGAACCATCTGCTTGAACCCATCCAGGTTTTCCATCTTTAGATTTTGAACCTTTGAACCAATGGTGAAGAGTTCCTTCTGAAACAGGAGCATCCTTGAACTTTTTATGTTCTTTCTTTGCTTCTGCCTCCATCCTTTTCAAACGAGTATAATAATCTGGAATTTCATCTAAATGTTGAAGGGCAATTTTTCTTGCAAGTGCATGATTTTTTGTATGTTCATGTTCAATTGGTTCACCCATATCAAGTTGTTTTTGAATGAAAGAAACATCAAGACGATGCTTCTTTGCAATCTGTTCAACAGTCTTGTATGCTTTTAATTGCTCTTTCAATTCCTTTTTGCGACCTTGACAATGAGCTCTCTGCGAAAATCCTTTTGGATTATCACAATCTATCGATCTTTTGTATTTTTCAGACCAACCCATTTTTGTCAAGAATCCTCCTTATTATTTAGAAAACCTTGTTTTAGTATTTTTGATAGTTCTGCTGTAGAACCGACAAATAGGGCAGTATTATTGACAGTACTTGTAGTTTTTGTAGTAGTCTCTTCCACATCTTTTAGTTTCTTCTGCAAATCCATCAATTTATCACTTACGTCTCCAACACTTTTTATTAGTTGACCAGCAACTTCATATGCTCTAGGTGAATCACTTTCTCCAGCAAGTTCCAAAATACCATTGATAGCTTCTTGACCTTTTTCTATTAAAGAATAAAGATTTGCTCTAGTATATTCATAATCTTTTTTTAAATCTGCCGATACTTTTTCAGCATCAAGTTTTTTATCATCAGCAATAACCTCTATTTCAGTTGATTCTGGTTCTACTTGTACAATATCGTACTGAGTATTGAGTGCTTTATCAATGGAGTCAAAATTAGATGGCATAACGATTTACTTATTAAAGGTCTCTTTGTTGGGTTGGACTATATGTTCTTCCGTCAAACAACATTTCTAGCGATTCATCAAATCCAAAATCATCACTTGGAGATGCATCGATTGGATCTGGTTCGACTGTATATCTCATTTCTCTCTTAGCAGTTTGTGTACTTGTACCACTATAGTAATCAACTTGAACCTTACGGATGAGTCCATCGGTAGAAGCAGAAACTGGACCAAACAAGTAAGTTTTTGCCGTAAAATTGAATGTATATATTAGAGATCTTCTTGTTGAAAAATCTCCTTCATAGTCATCTTGAAAAGAAACATTATCTAATACGACTGGAATATCTCTTTTTTCTCCAATAGAATCAATCAAATCTACAGTAAGATTGAAAGAAGGTTGAAAGAATGGTAAAATTTGTTCTACTATTTGTAAAGCATCATCATTCAATTTAGCAATTACACTTAGTTGAAATCCAATATTATATGGAACTGGCATGAAAACCTTTTTCATGTTTTCACCATCAGTTGCCTTGAATGTTTGAGTGACTCCTGCTTTTCTTGTACCATCATATGCAATTGAAGTCATCTCAAATGACATTCTTGGTAATGTAATTGCAACTGGTTTTGAAAGTTCTTGTTGTTGCTGAATCTTTGCAAGAAACTTCTGAATGGGACCATATGCTAAGGGAACTTTCAAATCGGAAATGACATCATCATCTGCATTTTTATGCTGAATATGAATATCATTAAATATTGTTCCGAAGGCAATAATTGTCCTTCTAATTATTTGATGATAATAGTAAGTTCCTAACATTAATATGTACCAAATGGATTTGATTCGGAGAAGTCGATAAATGCATCAGCTTCCGCTTCTATTTCTTCATTCTGACGATATGGGTCATATGGATCATCACCAGAATATTCTTTGACAATATAAGAAGCTGATGATGCACTACCCACAACAACTTCGCCTGGGTAGAAAGTACCATTATTTATCTGTATCTTAAGAGTCTTAGTTGTAGTACCTTTATTGATCCATTCCTTCACAATAGCTTCTGCACCAGAAGTTTGTCCAACTATACGCTCAGCTATTCTATAAGTTCCAACACCAACAATTGGTGGAGAAGCAAATGTCACAGTAGGATTGGTATACCCAAAACCAGTGTTAGTAATTAGAACTGCTTGAACTTGACCGTTAGAAATACTTACAATACCAACAGCAGTAGTTCCAATTGCTGGTGAAGAGAATGTAACAATTGGTGCTTTATAGTAGTTACTGCCACCATCACTCATTGTTACTCTATAAATTCCACTTCCAGTATTAATTCCACAAGTAGCAGCTGCTCCCGTTCCACCACCACCAGTAATAGTTACGGTAGGGGCAGTTGTATACCCATATCCTGCGTTTGTAAGAGCAATCTCTCTGATTGCCCTCTTACCACCACCAATAGCAGTTGTAATCGCTACAGCGGTCGCTCTGACACCTCCTACGGGTGGTGGTGATATAGTTACCGTAGGAATACTTGTATATCCATAACCATCGTTGTTTAGGTAGATTCTTTCAACACTGGTGGATGGTGCGACCAATGCAGTTCCAGTTGCAGTAGAACCAGATCCAACAAGAGTAAGAGTTGTAATAAATCCAACATCCTGCATCTTCTCTTCAATTTCTGGAATGCTGGTATCAATCTCTTCATCTTCATATTCAAAGAGTTCGCATTGAAGTTCATAAATGTAATTTTTACCGAGTTGGTAAAATGGACGCTCAAACTCTACATGCTTTACTTCGAAAAGTCTTTGACCTAATGGAAAATAAATCAGATCCCCTTCCTTAGGTCTTGTTGAGAAAAGTGCAGAACCCTCTGTATTTTTATCTGCTTCATCACCTTGAATAATACTTTGCAATATAGGTGAAATAAAGTCTTCAAATCTTTCTCTTGATATTGTAAGTGTAAGTTCGTTTCTTAGGGATATCCCAAACTTTGTCATAATATCACTTCCAGGAGCATAACCTTCATAATTATTCAGATATCCTTCAATCAAGAAAGAATCATCAAATTTTGAAGACTGGACCTCTCTGATAATGTTATCAGTCTTTATATATTTTCTTGGAATATAATAAACCTCAATTCCAAACATTCGCAAATGTTCGTTGATAAGATCCTGCACCAAATTTTGTTCATTTGGTGAACCCTGCAAAAAGTAAGGATTGAGTGCCATTGTTTATCACCCAATAAAGTCGTAAGGTGGAAGTTCGTAATCCATTGCCATTCTGGATCTTAGTGCTTCCAGTTCTTTTTCTGCGTCATCATAAATTTCTCTACCATTTAGTTCAATTCCACCAGGTAGTTTTACACCTCTAAACTTAATGAGATTTTGTCCCCATTGCTTTTTGATTAGTGCCGTGAGATAACGTTTCAAGAAACTATCATTATAAACTTTTGTAAAATCGTTTGGATCTAAAATTCTATAACAATCAATCACTAAGAAAGACTCTGGGTTTTGAGCTCCCCACTCAATATCCAGATACATTCTATTTTGTCTTTTATTGAATCTAATTTGCTTATCAGTGGTCAAGAGAAAATCAATATCTTCTAGGTAAGTCTTAACCATTGCATATTGAAGTAGTTCAACTGAGTTGAAATAATATAAGTCATTCAAGAAAAGTTGATACTTGATACTAAACATACCACCAGAAATTGAACTGGTATCAAATTTGAAAACTTTTTCAATTCCAATTACAGAATCTGGAACTTGAATATAGTTTGCAGTTTCATAGAAGTTAAAGTTTGTGGCAACTCCATCAATATTTGAAGTTCCTGTAGTTGTTACAATACCAGGACCAGAAGTATTTCTTGCTCTACCCCTGTCAATATCTGCCTGAGTAATCTTGTACTTCAAATACATTCTTTCGACACCATCAAAGTGTCTTTCGTGGAAAAATTGAAGTGCATCATCCACACAATCATCTATTTGGTCATCATCAACGTTTATCTCAAGTACGGGAGCACCTAAACGTCTTAGACAATAATCGATAAGTTCTTGTCTTGAAGATGGTTTTGCCATTATCGAGTTACTCCAGGTCTTACTAGGGCTGTACCTTCAACCACTTTTACTTTTGGTTCGCTGGAAGAAAATCCACCATATTGAATTGCAACATCATATACATGTCTTCCAGATTTTAATGATGCTGTTTGAGTATCTGTCAAACTAATTCTTATTTGACCAGTTGCAGCATTTGTTATTGTTGATGCAAACGAAACGGCAGTTGAACTTGTATAGTTTTTTCTAATTTGAGCAGTTACACCATAACCAACTAAACTCAAAGGTCCATCAGTTAGTGAGTCGGCAAGTTCAAACGTGGTTGAAAAATCAAATCCTTGTTCTATAACAATATTTGATACATAAACTGCCATTTTCCAATACTACCTTTAGAATTATTTATATTTACAGAGGAAGAGTCGCAATAACTTCTTGTTGCTTTAGATATAACTTACAATAAAGTTTAGCAAAATTTACCAATTCATCCCTATCCAAATTATCAAGAACTCTACAGTGCTTTTCATATTCGAATAATTTATCAATAGACTCAAGTTGAACTTCTTCTGGTTTCATTGATTAACTCCAACAATAGGGATTTGATTTCATTTACATCATTTTTTAGTTGCTCAATCTCTGCTTTTTGTGTTAAGCGTTGAGTCTCTTTAGAATTACGATTCTCAATGTAATTATTATAAGATACATTATCTAAATTTACAATTGCACCGCTCATTTCATCTCTATAAAGATGTGGATGCCCTTTTACTGGTATCATCATGCCAATGCAATTGCTCTCAGGTCTTTGATTCTTGGATAATAAGCTTGATTAGTTCCTGCCATAATTATCTTAATTGTAAATCCAGTAAATGGTCCAATATTTGCTGCAGTGTATTGATATTCTCTAAATTGTCCATTAGTACTTGGTGGTACAATGGTATCTGATAGACCACTATTCTTATTTACATCTACAACATCTAAGAATCCATCTTGATTTTGATCGATGGTTAGATTATCGTATCCTGGGAAAAGTTCAAAAGATTGTTCAATTTCGCTGGAGTCTGGTCTAATCAAGTTATAGAGAACTCTGATATCCGCAGATGAATGTCTGTAAGCAGAAATAATAACTCTCAAACTAGTTGAAGGTTGTTCTAACCTTACTGTATTTGAAATATAATAACAAGCATTTGGATCGTCAACTAGTGAATTGACTCTACCATCACCAACATAATCAGATACTGGTCTATTGAATCTTGCAACCTTGAACTCAGTAAATGCATTATTAGTAAATACTAAAGGTGATAGATTTGGATCAGAAGAAGATAGTGTAAGTGCAGTTATAAAGGACTTATTTCTAGGCATTGCACTTAGATAAGTCGTTTCATTTGGTTTAGAGCATACAATTCTGGTCGATGATAGGGAATTTTCTCTATTCAGTTGAACATTCTCAAATCCTTGGTCAATAAAGGAAGTTTCATTTCCACTTACACTTGTTCCAGATACTGTTCTGACCCTTGCTGCAATTGAGGTAGAAGTTCCTGGAGTTATTACTTCATATCCAGGGAATACTGAAGTATACATTATGTTCTTGGTTGCAGTTACATTGTCACCACCAAATGAACCTAGATTATCAAAATTGATCATTGGACTATTGGGAAGAATTGGATCTCCAATAGACCTATCAACACTTCTATCAACATTACTGTTTGTAGAACTTCTATCAATTTCAATATAGTAACCATCAATATCACGACCGATATCTGATATATCGTGAGTTGTATTGATTCTTCTAAGAGAAATACCATTTAGTTCATACTTATAAACTAAAGCACCAGTATCATATCCACCAGCGACTGCAATAGTATTATCTCTTGCTCTAGTCAGACCAGCAATAACTCCAGTTGGAGATACTGACTCATACTTTATAATTTCATTCTCTATTTTTAAGTATCCTGGATTTGCTGCACTAACTGGCATACCTTCAAATGTTCCGAAATTCGCAGTGCTTGCAGAAGAAACAGACAAAGAAGTTGCAGATGAAGATAGTGGTGAAACTAATTGAACAGGTGCAAAATTCGAAATTGCATTTGTAATAGTAAGTTTATTATTATTTGCATACATTCCATGGTCTAGTTGTTCAATTCTAATGAAATTACCTTCAAAAATACCACCAATTGGAGTCGAATCCCAAATTATTGTACTTCCCCAAGAAACTCTAGTACCATTATCATTATAGTAAACTAGTTGAGATGAACCAATAGTATCACTAAATCCATCACCACTAACATTGGTTAGATAAAGTGTATCAACATTTGCAGATGCTGTAATTGTAAATCTTGCTCCAGTTCCAGTGTTAGAAGATACACTTGATGTAACTATTCCAACTACATCACCTGTTTTATATCCAGCACCATTACCAATAGTTGTTACGGAAAGTATAGAACCAGAAGAGTTTACACTTCCAATATTGAGAGTCAAACCAGTTCCGTTTCCAGTAATATTATAAGTATCAACTAAACTATCGACAACATAATTTGAACCACCAGTGGTAATACCAACCGTTGATACTGGAGAACCGAGACTGTCAATATATCCATAAATGTATGGTTTAACATTTTCACCTACTTTTCTTCCAACATTTAGTAGACTGGTTACTGTAGGATCTGTAATTGTAGTAATTCCTACTTTGATTTGTCTTGGTATAGTAAGTAAAGGATTATTATCTAAAGTCTCAACATAACCATTACTTTCATTTAGTGTTGGATTTTGGAAGAAAGCTGTTCCTGTAGTTGATGTGAAGTTTGCTTTATAAAGCTTGAACTTCATATCTTGGTAATCATTTGGAGTCCACTCTGCACCATTTTGAGACTTGTATAGTCTACCAATAGCAAACTGTCTCGTATACCTTACATTTTCTGGTCCAGGAAGACTTGCACTATTTACAGTGTTTTCTCCCATTTCAGCAATCCAAACCTCATATTGGTCACTTTCTGGCGCAACCAATACTATACAATATTGCTGTCCAGGTGCAAGATAAATTGGATATGGGAAGGTGAATCTAGTTGGAACACTAGCATCCGTAGAAGTTTGAATTTGTGATGGATTAAGTGTAACTGGTTTACCTAGTACAGTTCTTGTTGGAGTTCCCAATGAAATGGTTCGGATTTCACAAGTTACTGGAGCAGATCCAGAATCTTTTCTTGCAAAGAAAACTTCAACCGCAGTCAAGAAAGCTCCATTTCTATCATCAGTTTGATTTACTGCATTTGGCGCTTCTATATTTCCACCAACTGCGAAAGATTGAGCTAGAGGATCATAGAAAGTAGTTTCTGTAGTTACATTATTTACAGTTAGTGTTGTAACTTGTGTTGTTGTTTGATTAATAACTCTTCTAATGTACTCAATGGTTCCCTCAGAAACATAATTTGTTTCTCCGAAAGAAATAGCAGTACTACCTCTCAATGGAGTTTCATTTGTTGGGCTTGATGATAATTTGAATGTTTTTGTACCAGTCTTAATTCTAACAGATGGTGCTGGTGAAGAATTGGGATTCTCCAGGAAGAAAGAACCAATCACAGAACCAAAATTATCTGCTATTAGTCTGAGGTCTTTTACATATGCTACCGCACCACTGCTTTGACCAACTAGTTTTGTTCCAATAGTTACATATCCAGAATAAAGACCCTGAGCTTGCTGTGATAAAGCAAATGTATCAATGTTTAATATCTTAGACGACTGACTATATGAACTAGGAATTGACTCAGATGGAACATATGGATTTTGTGTATATGTGTCTGTTGGTGAAGAAAATAATCCTGATTTATGATTAGAAGCAGCGACCCTAAAACTAATTATATTTTTTCCACCAAATGAACCAATTACAGTTTCTCCAACAGTAAATGCGGAAGAGGAACCGTAGTTTACTAGAGTAGAATCAGTCGCAATTTCAAGAAGTTTAGGAATAAAGTGTACACCACTACTACCATCTAAAAACTGATAATATCTTTCACCAGGACGTAAATTTACCGCAGAAAATTCAGTATTTCTTGACCTCATATAAGTTTCTGCTTCGGTTCTTACCGTTTGTGTAGATACACTTGTAGAAACTTCATTTTCAATAGAAGTCGTTATGTTTTGGCTAGAAGATGAAACTGTACCTAAAGCAAGCAACCTTCTTCTTTCTCTTCTTCTTCCTCTTCTAGTTTCAAATCCTTGAGTTCTTAAGAATTGATTATTTGCAGCAATATTAACTTCTTGAGTCGTTGATACTTCATTTACATCTGTTCTAGTATTCGTAACAAAAATCGTTTCATCTGGTAACTGAACAGTTCTAACCCAAGTGTCTCTTTCTGGACTTAGCGTAATTTTTCCAACATAAACAACAACGTGGAATGGGTTTACATTTTCAACTCTAGTTGCCAAAGCTTGCTCAATCCACCCAATAGACTCATATTTTAGAGTAACTGCATCACCTGTTTTTTGTACATTACTATCAAGTAATGCAAAATTAGTAGACAAATCTAGATTTTGATCTGTTACTACTGATGAAGGTATGAGTTGATTTGCTATAGTATTGGTAGAAATTATAGGTGTCAATACCTTTTCTTCACTGTTAACTTCAACATATGACAATTCTCCATTAATTCTTTGATTATTAGAAAAATCGTCTACAAAGAATCCAGTTCTAAACCTATTCAAGTTATTAGCATCTTGAATTTGTAGTGTTGATGTATTGAGCTCTAATAAAGAGAGAGACGTAACTCTTTCCAAATTTTCAACCCTATCTTCAATTTTACCAATATCTCTCATAGTATATCTTCTATTATCCTTGAGAGATATTTTTGCATCTCTTGGCGAATATAGATATGCTGGAAGAGTTACAGTAGCCAACTCCATCACATCATCTGATAAAGTTGGTGCCTTTGGATTTAGTGAAGATATTCCTTTTTCTACAAAAAATTCTCCAAGTTTGTTTAGATAAATCTTATCAATTCTTGGTAAGTAGAAACTATATCCAATTATTGAAGTTTCGCCTGGAGATGGTATTAGTTTCAGTGTAGTTCCAAAGTTTCTACTTTCAAAAGCAAAAGGTGATGATGTTGTTGATGAAAATACTGGTACATATGGTCTGAAATCTAGTATATCAGAACCTTTGACAGGGGGAAATCCTACAAATGGAATATCATTAGAATATCTTGCATCATCATAACTCAATACTGTAAATGCATCCCCATTATCTGAAGTAGGTACAGAATAATAATCGAATACAATTTTTAGTCTCTTCGATGGTTCAGATGCTCCTTGATTTCTTACTATCTTAGAATAATCATAGTACTGATTTTTTTGTCCCTTGTCTAATGTATAATTATTTGTTATGTCTTTATAATTACCATTTACTATAGAAACTAAATTCGTTTCTATGTTGGACTCTTCAAATCTTATTGATTCACCAACAACAAATCTATTGCTATTTAAATAAACTATTTCGAGGTTATTTGATAGACCAATTGGTTTTGCGACAACTCTTGCTATCGCTTTACTGGTTGAACCAATTATATTTTCTCCAATTATTGCATTATTCGCAACATCTGCCAAAGCATTAAATGATACTTGATCTAAAGATGCTGCAGAAGTGTCTAAAGATTCATAAACTGCAATAACGTCAACAACATCTGGATAATTGAGTGAAATCTCTTCATCCTGAACTCTTAATCCATAATAACGATTATAAGTAAGTCCATCATTGATAGAAGAGCTTATACCAGAACCAGATTTGCTATACTTTGATAAAGTAACTTCAACTACTTTACTTCTATTGAACTGCTTTACTTTACTCTGAATACCTGTCTTGATAAAGGTTCCAAAAACACTAGTTACTGTTTTATTTTGAATACCGTTGAAAGTAACTTGACTTGCGCTTACAGAAACTTTATCAGAAGTCAATGGTTCTTGGGCACCATCAGAATATTGTAAAGAATATCTTTCAGCATCAAATGACTGGAACAAAGCTGTTGATAGACCACTTGGTAAATTGAAACTACTAAGAGGAACTGTTAACGTATTACCAGATACTGGAAGAGATGCTGTTGATTGTGAACTAAACGTTAGTTGAGAATTACTCAAGTTTACTGAAGAAACATTAGAGTTTTGCAGAATTGAAAATAGAGATGCATTTACATCACTCCTTATAGATGGTGTTACTATAGAAAATGGTGTTGATACGCTCGTAGATGTGCTAATTCCACCATCACAAACACCAGCAACTGTTGCAATTCCTGTGATGGTCATTGATAACCCATCAGAAGAAATTCCTGTTACTCTATTATATGTTGCTGTTGTAAATCCTGCTCTAGAGTATCTAATAATACTATCAACTTTGATACCAGTGAAAAACTTTCCTGCTGAAGTTACAGTTGCTATTCCACTAGATAAAGGACTAATTGTTACTTGGTCATTACTTGAAAATCCTTGAATTTGTTGTGGGTATAAAATTGTATCCGCAACAAACGATGTAGAAAGTCCAGTGAGGGAAGAAAACTGAAATACCGACTTGATATCATTGGAATCATATACAATTATTGAGTCAATTGTTCTAGAAACTTCCTCATTCCCATTGATTATAATCTTTTCCCCAACAGAAAATGAACCAGAAGTTTGGCTCAAGAATATAGTTGATGAAGAATTTCCTGGATATACTGCATATCCAGTTGCTCCACTACTTTTTCCTTTAATAAAGGATGTTGCTGGTAAGTCTGTGCTAGATACGGTCGCATTCAGCTTTATTTGTGTGTATGTTTGAATATCATACAAATACAAATCCCAACTTGTAGATGCTGAAGTATAAGGCGCATCTGTTACGTTGTAATTATATACTCTTGCATATCCTATTGTTGTACCTGTGCTTACATTTACGGAAGATGACCTTCTATTTTGTAAGTATATTGTTGCTTTTTGTAGTGGTGCTCCGTTTACATTGTTTATACGGACCAAATTTCCCATTTCAAATGGGACAGCTACATTTGAAAGAGATTGAGTATCTCTTGGTTTATCAACATCTAAAATAGTTGTACTTGTTTTTTCAATATCATATCCTCTTACATATGCTTTTCCTGGGGAAAGCTTTACACACATTAAATCATCGGATGGGACATTTCCTTGTTCAGTTTTTTCAGTATCGAAGAATATACCATCATTACCCAATCTATCATTCAATGAATTATTCAATGATATTTCAAACGGAGATACTGTATAATCTCCAGATTCATCATACGTTCTTTGTGCAAGATAGTCTCTGATAATATTATACTGAGTTTTATTTTCTACTTTTAGAATACTTCCATTTTTGACGCGAAGTAATTCTACAAAATCAGTATCATTGAGATCATCTAAACTTTTTTTACTGAGTGTTGCTGAAATTTTTAATCTATCTGCACCTGGAGCTGCATAATTTGTAAATCCTTTTGCATTATCATAAAGTGATGGATCATCTTTTGCAGTTATAATGTCCTCACTTACCTTAAGTCCAATTCTATAAGATGGGCTACTATTATATGGATCTAAAACGATAGTTTCTTTATTTACCTTTACAAACGTACCTCTTATGAAATAAACCCCATCTGCTATGGAAACTGCAGATCCAACTGCAGTGGCATCTGAAGAAATCAAACTAGCAAAAGATGTGCCAGAGTTGATAGTTGTATTTCCGTATATTACATTTTCTGATGCATATAGTGATTCACCATCATAGAAAGGATTAAATTCATTATTATTATCAGAATCAATATATTTTACAAAAATAGTGGTATTTTCAATATCATTTCCATTTGGCAGTAAGACATACTGAACAATTGCACTTATTCCAGAGGCTTGTCCAGTAATTTTCTTACCAATAAAGTTTTGAATGTATAATGAAATATCAACACCAAAATTTAATGGATTCAGTTTTACTGCATAAAAATTACCATCATATACTATGTTTCCTGGAACAACAACCGAACCTTCTTTGAATATATTACTACCAAAGGTTTCAATTTGATTTTGTAATATTGATTGTAATGTATTTAATTCTCTAGTCTGAACTGGTTTTCCTGGATTGAAAAGAACCCTGTAGTAATTATTTGCAGGGTCAAAGTCATCAAAATATGGAGTTACGTTGAGATTCGTTTTTTGTGCCATTTCTTAGAATTCCAGGATAATTTTAACGTCTTCTTTTTGTCTAATGTTTCTTGATACCAGGGGTCTGTTATCAATATAAATTATATCCCCAGATGTTTTATTTATCTCTGGATTAGCAAGACCATTTGTAAATTGAGACCCTAAGTTTATAATACTGGAACCAACTACCGTAGTGATTCCACTAAATCCAGTGTCTATTGAACCACTAAATCCACTAGTGGATCCACTGATAGCTCCTCCAGTGGTACTAAAAATATTATTTTTTGCATCAGCTCTAGTACTGATTCCGATATAATCTGTTTGGTCATATGGGGCACTCTGGTTATAATATAAAGATCTATCTCTAAAATATTTCAAAACCTTTGTTGTTGAGTCATAAGACGCAACATAACCATATGCCTTTTCTCCATTTGATAAAGTTTGAGTTATTCTTTCACCAACTTCTGGAGAGTAAGTGTTCAAAGAACTTGATAAAAACTTTATAGCATAGAGTGAAGAAAATTGATTTTCTGTGAATGTTTCTGTCGATATGAATTTCGATGGATTTCTTACAATTCCGATTTGAGAAAATTTAGTATCGGTTGGAAAATCTTTTGTTGAATCATCAAATCTTGCATAAACTAGCAATTTATCAGTTCCTAGTTCTTTATACAAGTCATATCCATGACCTCTTGATGGTGGAATAATCGGAATTAATCTTGCAGGATTTGGTATACTTCCAGATGGTTGTAAAGGTCCAAGATCAACCACCGCATATGTATATCCTTGACCACCAGAAGTAACAGTTGTTGAAGTTATTTCACCATTAGCATTCACTTCAATAAAAACTCTAGCACCAGTACCATCTCCCAAGATATCTACTTCACCTGAAGAGTAGTTAGCACCAGGATCATCAATATATACTTTCTTTATTTGATTATTGTTTACTGTCGAATCTCCATTTTCTCTAACCGAAGTAATTTGAGAATCTGTAGAACTACCCCAACCATTTGGAACAGTTATATATTCTGTAGAGTCAAATTTGATTACATCACTTGGAGAAACACTAAAAAGATATTTCCACAGGTATCCATCTCCACTTTCACCAGCTTTTGATGGTTCTAAGTCAGTAAAAGTTGGTTCATCTTGGGAAGAATTTCCAGTTGTATTGATTCCTGAAGAACCATTATCAATACAAATGTATACTTTATACTCCGAATTGATTACGTAGTAATTCGAATCATATAATCTAGATCTTTTTGTAACAGATGATAAGTTTGTGGTACTATAATCATGACGATACATGTCATATTTTGTACCTTTCACCCAATTAACTTTTCTTATTACCCTTCTTACATTAGCACTTGTAATTTTTTTACCAAATACTGAAGTATCACCGTATTGTGTAAGATAATCTAGATTATCTGTAGGGTTTGGTACAACAGCTAAAGATGGGTCTGGTATATCAGTTCTGTCCCAATTAGCATTTCTGCCAAATCCTGGTGAAGCTGGATTTGGCAGACCCAAAAATACATAGTAAGAATTTGAAGAACTCTCAATAGAATCCACAAAATTTGACGTATTGATAATTCTAAATTGATCTGTTACTATTGCTGACATATTTCAGGGACTTTTTCTCTATTTATATTCAGTTGATTTGCTTTTTCAAAGCGCCAGTGCTCCTCAATCCAAAGTCTCTTCTTTGAATTGTTGGATATGTACCCAAACCAGAGGTAACTGTTCTTCCAGTTACTGCAACAGAAACAGGATTTGATGATCTGGTAAATCCAGATATTCTACCCCAACTAAATCTACCTACTGGATATTCGAATGAACCAGTAGTTGCTATGCCTACAACATTAGTATTTGACCTAATGTTGCAAGTAGCAATTCCTGTTGATGAATCAAAAGCATGAATGTAGTAAATGTTATCCAAGCACGTTGTACCAACCCCAACAATACTATTATTACTAGTATCTACAGATGTTACTCCTCTACCAACTGTAGTGTCGGTAATGTAAAGTGGATATCCTACGGAAAGGTGTGGGAAAGTTAGAGGATCTCTTGCAAGAGTAAACTTCAGAGCTAATGGAACTCCAACTCCAGTAGTAGTTTCAATTCCAACAATAACACCATCATAACCAACAATAGATGAACAACTTTCTACAATTTCAACCTGCGGTGCAGGTAAAGTCGTAATTACTTGTGGTGGTGCTGTATAGGTATATCCAATTCCTGGATTTGTTAGAAGTGCTTTTGATATAGATCCATTGACAACACTTGCAATAGCAGTAGCAGTTGTACCAACACCAACACTAATATCTGATGGGTTTGAAATCTTTATTTCAGCACTTGTACCAGAAGCAGATGTTGAATTTGTGGGTATATATGCATTTTGGGTAGTTCCAGATTCTAGTTGAGCTCCCCAAACATAAACACCAGCACTTGAAATACCAACGGCACCACTTGCCGAAGTGTCACTGGTAGAATCGACCAACATAATTTTTGGTCTCATTGGAGTAATAGTGTTGGATGTACTAGTGACTCTCAATCTATACCATCCATTGCCAGCATCTATTATCGATGCATTTCCTGTTTTTGGTGCAGCGGATGGAATGGTGCCATTTGTAATATCAAATGTTGCTGCTGCAGATTCAACTGTTACTCCAGTAGCACTTGAAATACCAATTCTTACATATTGCCAACCATTTGATTTTACATATACTGAATAAGTATATTCTGTACCAAAAAGTGTAGTAATATTTGCACTTGGATATAATCTTCTTGTTGTATTTGTTGTTGTAAGGCATCCAAAGAATGCTGCATTAGTTGATCCATCTGGAGATAAAGTTGCATTATCATCCAAATAGGAATTAACACCGCTACTCAAAGACCATCCAGTTGAGAAATCTTCACTACGTAAATGTAAATTAGTAATATTATCATTCAAACTATATCCGCTACCACCACTTTCAACATTTAGATAAGAAACTTGATTTGAAGAAGATAGAACTACAGCGGTAACAGCAGCAGAAACTGGATCTGAAGAATTTGCAACTATTATAGATGCAAAAGAGATTGGTGATTCTTCTTCATAATTGAAGAAGTCTGCATTATCTACAAAGATTTCATTTGTAGATGCTGAGAAATTCTTAATTACTTTTGCTGTTGGGTATACTTGTGGTTCAATAGAGTCTCTAGACTTAGAAATTATAGTATTATTGATAAACAAATCGGTTTTTTGCTTTGTCCAAGATACTGGTCTTAGATTAATATCATCAACACCTTGGTTACTGTAAAGATTAGTTTCCAGTTTGTCTGATGAAGAAATATCAATAACAACCCTAGGATCTTGAATTTTTGTAGATTGTAGTAGAGAATTACTACTCAAAATTTGAAGTTCATCTCCAGGTTTGATAGTCTCGGTCACATTAACTTGAACAGAATCCTCTCCACTCGTACCAAGGTAGAAAAATACGGAAATATTATCTGATGGTTTTGGTGGATCTGTAAATGTGAATGATGTTCCCCCACTAAATTGATATGCAACTTTTGGTTCCTGAAGAACTCCATTGATAAAGATTAGTAATAGTGAGTCAAAATCTATAACTTGGGAGTCTGGATCATTTTGATTAGTTTCAAAACTTAGTAGTTGAGCATTATATAAAAGTGGGAATCTGGTTCTCTGACCATCTTGATAATTTTTGATAGAATCAATGTAGTTTAGTTCACCGAACTGCCAAGATGCAAAACTATCGTTATATACATCTAAAACAGTGAGTTCAAATGGAATTATTGGTTCTGCCAATTCCTTAGCAGTTACTAATCCAACAGGTCTAAATCTATCACCTCTTCTAAATCCATATCCAGGTCTCTTAATTTTGAATCCAGTTATTTCAAAGAAAGAAGAACCAATGCCAACTCTATCACTTACACCAACCTCAACATTCATCAACAATCCAACGCCAGTTTCTGTAGTGGTGCCAATACCAACTCTGAATACACCTTCAACCTCCATATTTTCATAAACTGGTGGTGGAATCAAGAATGTTGGTGAAACATAACCACTACCACCATTGTTGATAGTGAATGTAAGGGTTCCACCAGCGCCGACAGATGCTGTGATTGATGCTGCTGTACCAGTATGGAATGGGTCTGTTACAGCAACAGAGACTGGACCCCTGTAACCAGAACCAAAACTACCTGGTTGATTAACCTGAGTTCTGTTTGCAGGTAGAGTACCGATTCCAATTGCAGTTGTTACTATTCCTACAAATGAGTTTATAGCAGAAGCTGCATTGGCACAATCATTTGAGTTATAAACTCCAGGAAGACCAGAAATATCACCTTCAATAGTAAAATCGAAGTACTGAGGTAGAGTAGAATATTGAGAGATAGTTATTGATGTTGTAATTGAACCAGTATTCAATGAAGGTTTGTTGATAAAGATAGAACCTATTCCAATCTGAGTAATAGATGTGTCATTTTGAATCAAGTTTGGTAAAGTTCTAACCTGATTACCTACACTTATTCCCAAAGTAGTAATACCAGTTATCACAGTGGTTGTGATACCAATTGTAGCTGGAGTTGAAGTTCCGATACCAATATTTCTGATTGCATTGATTGCTAAAGAACTTGCCTGCTGGAAAGCATAGATGCTTTCATCTTCCTCACCTTTCAGATAATCATTTGTAATGTAAATCTGACCAGCATCATAAACTAAATCATTTCCACCATACTGAAGGTTGAATGCAACAGATTCCAGAACTGTTACAATATCATCCTCACACTGTATGTTTCCTCCAGGTACAGCAAATCCAGGGAATGCTGAAAGCATTCTTCCAACAGATTCTTCAGCAATCAATCTCTTATTTTGTAATATTAGTCTAGAAGCGTCTGCATATCTACCAGAAACAACTAGAGGTGGTAGTTCAATGCTAGTAATCGTACCCAATCCACTGAGTCTAGCAGCGACGTTTGCGCCAACTAGTGGTGCGTATCCTAGACCAATAGTAGAACCAAGAGAAACAATCATTCCTCCTCTAGGTAGTTGATTTTGGTTTACATCATATTCTGAAAGAACAATATCACCATTCTCGTCGGTTATTCCACTAAAGATTACGCTGGTAATTCCAGAGGTTGAAACTACCTCTATAATTGCGAAGTTATTATTTGAATTATTTTCAGTTGTTGGTGCTTGGAATATGCTATTGATAAACAGAACTCCATTTCCACCAGAAGTACCAAGTCCTACTGTGTTGATTCCTTGTGCAGTTAGGGTATAAGTTGCGCCAATACCAGTAAACTGTTCCGAAATACTGTCATATACTTGGTTTGATGTATAGTCTTTTCTTAAGAAGACTCTTCCATTGAAAGAAGCTTTCTCCCTTGTAAGATTACTTTCATCTTTATCTGTAATATAGAAACCACCACCTCTTGGAGGATCTGTAAAGTAAATCGTATTTTTGGATATGTTGTAAGAACCTCTGTAAATTCTAGAAGTTGTCATTCCAGTATGGGATGTTGCTGCAGAACCAAGAGAACCTCTTTCAACTTCTACGAGAGAGAAGTTACCAGTAAATGTAATTGGTCCAACGCTACTAGTACCAAGACCAACATTGTTAATGAGCATGTACTCATCATCAACTCTTAGAACATCCTTTGGATTTACGCTAGAAATTCCAGTAAGCGCAAAAGTTGTGTTTGCTGCACCAATATTATTAGATAATTGGAAGTTTAGAGCAGTATATGCAATTGGATATTGTATTAGATTGCTTACCGAAATTAGAGATTTTTCATTCTTTTTGAACATTTCAAATTCGTGGGCATTTCCAGTTCCAATATCAGTAAATGTTACTGCTGTTCCGCTTTGAGCATACTCTTTTCTTGTTGCAATCTTGAATTGATCATTATTGACTTTAATTGCATAGACTTTGCTTGGTAATCTATCAGTAGAAACACCCAGATAATCTAATGTTGTTACTATTCCTACAGCAGACCCTGCTATACCAGTAAATGTTGAAGTTGGGCGATATATTAGTTCTTCACCAGTGCTAAAGAAATGATTTGGGACATTGAAAATGCCAGTCTGAGTATTAAATACTGAAGTATCTGAAGGATCAACAGTTTTCATAAAAATTGGATATTCCTGATAATATAATGGAAAATCTTTTCTATTAATATCATCAAGATTGAGACCATAAACATTAGTGACTCTGATAGTATCTCTTACTGATCCATACTCAAAAGATGGAGGAATATTGATAGTATCAAGGTCTTGATAGAACTGCTCTGAGAACGATAATATTTCTACATTTCCACTGGTTTCTGGGTCTGGATAAAACTTCAGTTGTACGTTATTTCCAGAATACTCTGCACCAAAACTTCCAACACCAAGACTATTATTGACTGAGAGGAACGGATATTGTGTTGTATAAATGTCATTACCATCATGAACAAGAAGAACCTGATGTAGTACGCTAGTGTCACCAACACCAATTTTTACTGTAGCTTTTGAAGAACTGAATAAATCTTTATCAAATTCTAATACTGTTGATGTATTTACTCCTGTGGTGTTTGTGTAATTTGTGGAGTATATAACAGTTCTTTCAGAACCATTTGGTTGTCCGCTGAGTTTGAAACGATGAGTTCCAACACCAACAGCAGTGGTTCCAAATCCAACCACTTTAGAAATTATATTTACTTCATCACCAAAAGTGTTATAAAAATCTAGTTTTAGAACACCAGATGATAAGTATGAACTAAATGTTCCTATAAACCTTTGGCTGCTTTCCGAATCTGTAGAATCAAAATATAATTCTGCAACATAAGAATCTGAATCATCATGAGTTACATATAACTCAACATAGTTCATGTCATTTAGATTTGTACAAACCACTGCTATGTTTGCATAGAATGATGTAAATTTGGAACTATCTAAAGATAAAATGTTTGCAGTAGTACCAACTCCAACTTTATTATTTGTAGCTAGAAGTTTTACAAATCCAATATCTTCATCCTCTGTTGATGCAGAACTACTAATATATTCCGTATGAATATATTTTATTGCATGATTTAGATTATACTTTTCTTTTGCGTCAAACTTTAGATATAAAATATCATCCAGTTCATCAATATCTCCATAGTAATCCCCCATTGAAATATTTTCGGATGTAATATTTCCTTTTTTGAGGCTGAATACATTCAAATTATCATTAAGGGTAACTAATTCTGTTAGTTCAACTTTTTTCTCCGACCCTTCAGAAGATCCTATGGTCTGAATTAAAAATCTATTAAATCTAAGTGTATCATCTAAAGTGTATATTGAGGAAAAATCTGGATTGGAGTCTTCAATACTAGAGAATAGATCGCTAATATCATTTATTGAAAGAACTCTGTTTGTTCTAACCTCAATATAGTCTGACAATTTCAAATTATCAAATCTAATAAACTTGGAAGATGGTGGATTTATATTTGGATTTACATCAGTATCTACAACTAATTGAAAATTATTAATTGTATCAATTCTTCTTTCATCAATAAAATTATTGATAAGATCTACTGTGGGTTCTTCTGCTACTCCTGTAGTTCCGACTCCAACATAAAAACTAGCATTATTTAATAACTGAGTGTCAGAGAAGTTCTTGAGACCAGATGTGTGTAAAAGTCTATTTACTGGTGTTACAATTTCTTCCCATTCTTTTGGACTCTTTACAGAGTATGAAAGATTTTGATAATAGTCATTATCAGATAGAACTTGAGAATCTTCACTTAGTTTTCCAGTATCTTTTTTCCATCCACTAGTTTCTCTCTTTGTCGATTCAACAATAAAGGATCCTTCTGTCAGTTTTACTGCGTTTACTGTAGCTACATTTTTAGATTCATCTCCTCTTATCTTCTCACCCTTAGAAAGTTGATAAGAACCAATGAGTCTAACAAAGTTTTCATTTGAAAAAGTTACAACTAAATCTCTATTTTCATATCCAAATCCATTATCAGAAGAAACAGTTTCCCCAACAAAGAAGTCGGAGTGTTCTTGCTGTACAGTAAATCTTGGATAGTTCTCAAGAGATATTATAGATGCATATGCATCTTGAACTGTTTTTGCAATACCAGGATTTGTCGTCAATCCAGCCAAACTATACTCCAACTTACCTGGATTTGAATTTGAATAATAATTTGATACTGTGAGGAATGTATAACCATAATCTGATGAATTAAATCCTGTTCCTTCTACACCAGACTTAGAAATTCCTTCAACCCATATCTTATCTCCAGTAGAGAACGGATCTGTACTAAATCCAGACAGAGGAGTTACTAAGAAACAAGTAACAAGACCAGATGATGAACTTTGAATTTGATTTATTGCAATTCCATTCGAATTATTAGTAGTTCTTATTTGGACTGGAATTGGTGGTAATCCAGAAGGACTACTCAACACACTTACAGATTCGATTGTAGATCCCCTGAGCGTCGCTCTCAAATCCCCAGTTTCAATTAGTTCACCAGTGCTTGAATCGACAATAACAACGTTTGGTGGTGTTATATAATTTGTTCCACCAAAATCTACTGATACACTCTTTATAGTGTTTGATGATTCAATAGACACTACATTTGGTAATAATGCTGTTGGTCTAAGAGTTTTGTCAGAAGAGTAATCAAATCCTCCATTAATTATTCTAGTCTGCTTTAGTTTACCAATATTTTCAGACTTTGCAATCAGATATGCACCAACTCCAGTAGAAGACTTTTTATTACCAGTAAATCTTGGTATCTCTTTATACTGTGAAGATGACAGTATCTTGACTTTTGATATACCACCAAAAGCACTATTTGATGTTGTATAATATTTGATAGTATCACATTCGGATGGTAAATAGGATAATTTTTCTGGGTCGTTCTTCAAAGAAATACCAAAAGTAGTAGATCCTATACCAGAAATTGTATATGTATTCGAATATTCGCTGTTGACAAATATAATTTGCGATCTATTGGTAACATCTCTATCTGATGTACTAATAAATCCACCCTTCTCAATGTTGTAGAATAATCTCTCTGGTAAACTTTCGAAGTAATTAATTGTTAGAGATGCATTTGTAGATACTCCAACTGTTCCGATTCCAGTAACAGTGAATGTATTGGTAGAACCTGCAGAAACAAACTCTTTATTGAATTGCTCATCATAATAAATTTTGAATTGACATCCCTGTAAAGAAGAGTCTGATAGATTGAATACAACGTTGTTGTTCTTAACCACCTTTATCTCTGGATTAATTCTACTAATTTCTTGAGAATTTCCACCAAGGCTTGTAATATCAATGACTTCAGCATCTAGTGAAATAGAATCAACGTATGATTCGCAAAGATTTATCGTACTGTTATTGATTCTTCTGACAAAATAGGTTTTTCCATTTTCAAGTCCACCTGCAGCAGATCCACCCGACGAATAAAGTACCTTTTCACCACTCTTCAATCCATGTGAAGGAATGGTTATTGTATTATTTGTTATGTTTATATTTGAAGTGCTAATTCCTGTTGGATTAATCAAAACAAATGACTTACTATCATTATATTTTACTCTTATGCTTGTAGAAGTTCCAATACCAACATTCAAGTTTGGTTCAATTAAAAGTCTAACACTATCACCCTCAATCAATCCGTGAGTGGATGCAGTAGATACTATAGTTCTATTATTTTCTACCGTGACAGTTTCTTTATAAAAATTACTTTCTATTGAATATTCATAATTATCACCTCCAGAAGATAGGAAATAAACTCCACCAGTTGTTGTAATTCCAGATACAGTAGTAAGTCCTATAAAATCTTTTGACTTGTTGACTACATATAGAGTTTTTTCATCATTGGAAAGACCAAATAGACTTAATGTAGCAGAAGACGGTGTTAGGGAATAATTTATATCAGATGCACCAGAAGGTCTTCTAACAGTAACTCTTTGATTTGATACGAAAGGATGGTTTGGTATATAAATGCTCTGAGTTGGAACAGAAACTGTGGATTGAATATCTCCGATGGTATATAATATTTCATTTGTAATTCCAGACGTAGTTCCTACTCCAACAGACTTTGTTGGATTGAAATAAATCTTATCATCAAGTTTTGAGTCAAATACACTGGTTTTCTTAGATATTGTAAACGAATCTGGTAAGAAGTATATCAAAGATGACGCCGAATGGGAGCTGGTTGCGCCAGAGTATCTCCTTATTCTCAATATACCATTATAGGTATTCAAAACGGTCATTATTTCGCTATCAATCTTTATACTACTTCCTGCAGAAATATTATTCGGAACACTGGAAACAAAGATATCAGTGACTATTCCAGTAACAGGATAATCATCAAAAGATTCCGATAAAGTTGTAGTAAGAGTAGATACTCCAACTCTATATGCACCACTTAGTGTTGATAATGATGTTGAAAGTCCAGATATTGTTACTCTATCACCATCAATAAGATTATGGTATGGTGGAATAGTAACTTTAACAGTATCACCATTTTGCCAAGTCAAAATTGCATTATTATAAGTTACTAATGAAGTTTGTACATTACTAATTTGTTTACCTTCTAACTCTACTGCACTAACAACAAGATCATCTCTAGATCCTGTAACTGCAAACGCTAATTCATCACCAATTCTATAACTTTCTCCAGGACTTACGATATCAAATCCACTAATATTTCCTGGGAAAACTGATTCTACTACTGTTTTTTGCTGGACTAACTCATTAGATTCTACTATGAAATCATTACTTGCATACAAATCATTTAATTTATATGGATGAGTATTCCTAAGTAAGTTTGAACCTATAAAATCAAATGACTGATTTAGGAGAACTTCTGTATCGGAAAACTCTGATCTATAGTAATTACCAACAAAGTATGGGAATTTTCCAACATAATCTCCAGATGGATTTTGTTCTACCGTAGCAAAGTATGCATAGACTCCATTTGGAAATTCTGGGGTTTTACAATATCTACCATTATACTCGTCTAAGTCGCCATTACCAGTATATCTGTAATCTTCGATAAAGAATCCATTATCAAATCCATCTGGTCTATTTTCGACAGAAACTAGTGAATAACCAGATTGTAATAGAGTTGGGGTTGAACTTGGATTATCCGCTTCTTCATATCCATATGGACCATAAATTGGATTTCCATCATACGCCCACCCAATGATAGGTGAATGCTTTGTACCATCATCTTCAAAATAATCTAGTAGTCCTTGATAATATCCAGAAACATAATATTGTAAATTATTTGTAGATGATATTAGAACTTCACTGGCGGGTGATCTATAAAGTGGTTCTTGAATACCATATTTGTAAGAATTATTAACTGTTAAACTTCTGATATCGATATCAAATTTAGCATTCTTTCCAGATGGTGTTACAATTATAGTAGTATTTTCTGAAGTATATCCGCCTCCAGAATTTACAACAATTACTTGTGTTATTTTACCATTGGATATTACCGCTCTTAGAGTTGCTCCAGTACCATCACCAATGACTCTTAGTTCGGGAACTGAGAAATATTCATTTCCACCAAATAGAATCTGTACACCAGTAATTTGCCCATTGGTGATCGTAGGTCTCAGTTGTGCAAATTTGCCATTTTTTATTTCAATCTGGGGAGTCTTCTTGACGTTGATTACATTTGAACCATAATCGGAACCAGATTCATAAACATAAACATCAGTAATTTCACCTTTTACAACTGGGGTTGCATTTATCTCACCCCTATATGCATCTGTTGCAATGCCTAAGGAAGTATAAGTTACTTGAAGAGAAATTGGTGGATATGAGAATATTTGATATCCGCTACCAGTAGATGAAAACTTGACATAATTTTTTCTATCATAATTGGTGCTAGATGTTCCTCCTATTCCAGCATCACAAACTCTGAAAGAATCATCATCAATTTTCAATACAAAATATTGACTTGCTGATGAAAGTCCAGATATTGCAGATGTTTGATATGTATAGGTTACTAAATCACCATCGGAAAATCCATGATTTTTGAAATTGATTGAATAATTCGCTGAAGATATTCCCGAATTTTTAACGATTAGTTTTCTATTTTGATATCCACTTCCTCCATTTGTAACTACAATTTCCGAAAGTGATTTTTTTGGTTCCGTCTTGAATTTGTGAATTCCACCCGTGTTTATAGTTGTAAATCCTACAGTGTTGATTCCAAGTACAGAATCTAAGAAGGTTGGATGCAATCTTATTGTTTTATCATTTACTACCTTGACATAATAAGGACCCTTATCAATTAGGAATAGATTTTGGGATGCATTTGAACCACCAAAAACTGATGATATGCCCAATGAAGAATTTCCATTTCTATCGTAGAATATCTTTTGAGTATCAATTAGACTATGATTTCCTAAAAATGTAATTGTTTCTGCATTGATGTCCAATCCTCCACCATTGCTTATTTCTCTAGCATCAAAAGACATCTCTCTACTAGAGACTCTTATTAGAGGTTCAAAAGAAGCTCCAGAACCATTGCCACCACTCATGGCAATAGAAACAGAAACTTCTACATCGAAGTCTTGTGGGTCAACATAGACCTTTTCGACAGACCCACTCAGTACTGGTTGAATTTTTGCAGAACCTGATGAGAATGATAGAATAGGAGGATTTACAACATCAAATCCATCCCCACCATTTAGAACATTAACTCCCTCAATTGAACCATAATAAATTTTATCATTTGTCTTATAGCTCAGAATCTCAACACCATTGACCATCATTCCTAAAGGACCAGGAATAACTTCAGATTTTGTTATATTTCCAATGTTTGGTTCAATCTTAATCTTTCTGAGAATTTCTTGGGGAGAAATTACAGCTTCTTTTTGACTATAGAGTACAAAAGTATGTGTTCCTGCTGGTAGTGCCCTGGTATAGTCGCCAATAAGAATGAATTGTTCACTGCCAACAAAAGAGCTTGAAGTGTAAAGTCTTATGGTTTTTCTACCACTGAGAACTTCCACATAGTATGATGTATTTTTTTCTAATCCTTCAATGGGATTCTGGGAAGCTTCATAGTATACTCTATCTCCAGTTATGAATGAAACTTCTTGATTGAATTCAATTATTGAAGATTTACCCAGTTCTGAGTCATATCCTGATAAAGGAATGCTCAATACTGGATACTTAAATACATCCGTTGTAATATCATAAGATGGAAGAGAGTTTGTTGCAACATACAAATAATCATTTTCTTGACTATAAGTATTCTGAACGTCAGACAAAACTCCTGGAGAAAATTCAATAGGTACAGAACTAGATGAAGATTTGTTCAGTTTTCTTCTTAAATCATATTTTTGTGTTGGATCTAGTGTAGCAGACGTACTTAGATAAACGGTCTTATCAATAATATCTACAACTTCTACATTCGATAGACCAGAAATTACAGTTTCATCATCTCTCAGTAAAATTTCAATATAATCTCCTTTTTTCAGGCTGACGCTTTCAATTGAACTCTTAGTTGTAATAGTACTTCCTGAAAAACTTTCAATTTGATATCTAGATCTGGTATTGTAAATCCAACTGTTTGCTAAGATTTGTTTATATGTTTTTTCGTTGGAAAGTTTTATAAGGTCTCCAAGATTCTTTACATAAATCTCATCACCCTCTATAAAATCAAAATAGTAATCTGAAGATACAATTATATCAGAGAGAACACCTGTGACTCTTAGTTCTACCTTTTTAGTAGTGTCTCCATTTTCATATCCATAGTAAATTTCACTTGTTGTAACTGTAGATGCAATTGGTACATTAATATTAATTGTAGAACTTCCTTTAGTGTAGCAACCAAAAAATTGATTGATACTCTTATCTTCGTAAAAAATTTCGTAAGTTGTGTTTGTAGAAGTATCAACATAGAAAATACTTCCAGACCTTGGAAATCCTATTGTTGAATCTACAGTAACAATGCTAGATCCAGATGTTATTGCTTCTAAAATCTTTGTACTTGGTGTAATTAGGAAGTTACCAGTAATAAAAGATGTAGAATCGTCATATCCAACAAATATGGATAACTTATAGTATGTCTTACCACCTCTAGATATAATCTCTACTTCAGAAACTGCTGCAGAAGTAGAATCATCTCCTTGCTTTCTTATTGTCTGCCCAATAAGATTATTGGGATTGCCCGAAAAACTCTCTGCAAGGGCAACTTCTCTTCTTATATAAGATGCATCTGATGTTTTTATTAGATACTGTTCTAGGTCTATAACTCTTGGAGTTACTCCAAAAAGAACATTAAATAAGATTCTAAAAGATTCTTCGGTCCCTTTTGCTCTATAAAATGATCTAGCTTCTTTTATAAAATTACCAACATTCAAATCAGATACAAAATCTACATCTTGTAATCCTGGTGTTAGTGAATATTTGATTTTTTTATAAAACTCTTGTAGAAAAAGAACACTAAGGTTTTCTACTGATGAATTGGTAGTATGAGGTGCTGCTTGAGTTTGTTCAAATACCAGTTCTTCACTGTTCAAATCTTGATGGAAGTTTGTAATACCACTAAATCCACGAACACATCCAGTAAAAGATGTTGGTGTGGTCCCAGTGTATGTAATAATTTCATCATCAATTTTCAGCAGTCCATAAGAATTCGGAAATCCTTTGGTACTGGATACATTGATTGTTTGTTGTGTAGAATTTATTGCAACAGTAGTCGTAGTGAATCCAACAATTACTTCTGGTGTGAGATTATCTAATCTCAGATATTGGTCTAGGTTATCTGTCAGATCAACTGGACCACCCTGATATTCTTGAGAGATATAGTACTGCTTGAGGAAGTCTGATACTTTTGGACTCTCATCCAAAATAAATTCTGGAAGTTGATTCTGAACTATCTGTTGAACCTTAATCCTAGTTTCAAAACCAGTTGTTATCATACTACTCCCTCTTTAACTTTCCGTTTGAATAACTTGATCTGTAAGAATCTCTTGCAAAAACGACACCAGATATATCGTCACCAGAAGCAATTACATCCCTTACCATATTTATTTGACTTTTTGAAATGTCAAATGAGAGGTAAAGATCTTTCAGACCGATTATATCATTAGATTCTGGGTATGCTTGTATTTCAATAACACTATTTGCAAGTTCTGTTTCAGTAAAATAAATGGTATTAATTATAATTTCACCTAATTCATAATTGATAGTTCCAGCAGACCTTAGTACGATATCGACATTATTACTATCCGATGGTTTTGCAACATATAGTATTCCAGTCTTACCATCAGAATTTGGTTTATCTGTGAAATAACTGTAGTCATCTTCACCTAATATCTTGAATCCAGTAGACTTGATATTGAAACCATCTGGATTTATATGAAACTGATTTCCAAAGCACAATTCATACTGACTATATTGGTTCAATAATGCTTTCAAGTCTCTTCTCATCCTAACTCTGGTTATATTAGAAGTAACCGCAGCATCAGTATTATCAATAACTTGCAATACTTTACTATACTTGAATCTTCCACCAAAAGTATTTAAGTCTACTGAGTTTGCATATTTTGATAAAGAATTTATAACTTTTGTTTTTAGTGATCCTATGCTAGAAACCTGAGCACTATTATAATAAACATAAGACTCAATTTCAATGTAAAGAATTAGGAGATCAACTATTTTGGGGTTGATTCCTGCCATGGTATACTGTTTCAGCTTTGATAAAATCTGGTCTTTATCAAAGTCAGAAACAAATGTACCATTCTTTGGTTTGATACTAATTACAACGCTGCCAAATTCAGGAGGATCGAGTTCTTCACCACCAACAACAGAAACCGACTCAGCATTTTGGTAAATTTTATTTTTTATGATTGCCTCATAATCTCTTGAGGTTACTGCTCTTGACTGTGCCTCATAAAGTCTTGGAGCATAGTATTTGATAGAATCTACAGTTTCTATATCAGCGCCGTTCTGAGCTCTCTGTGCGGTCGTTATTGGGGAAACTGATGATATTTGAGCTCCAGTCAGAGTATTACCATTAGAATCCGTAAAAGTACCAGAGAACGTAAATTCGGAAGGACCATTTCCTGCCTTTCCATCAGTTATGATATAAGATGTAGAAATTACTGCATTATTTTCTAATTTTTTCCCAAAAATATTATCACCAAACAGAAGTTCATATCTTTCATCAAGTATTTCCTGTAAGAAGTATACTTCTGAGGTAGATACTACATTAATAATATTATCTGCTAATGTATATTCTTTACCTAAACCCGTTTCACTGACTCCCTTTACATATACTGTAAGTGTAGATGTATCAATACCTGGGTTATCTAAAATAAATCTTTGGTCTAGTGACCCATCTACTGTAAAGTTTTTAGTTAGATATGTTCCTTGATATACTGTTATTTCACTAAACTGGCATACTCCACCAACAACATTTGCTGTTATTGACTCTGGAATTGAGAAGAGATAAGAAGTATTTTCTGATGCACCAAGACATACAGCACCTGCTTCTAAGGTCAGCGTAGGTGATGTTGTATTTGTATTGACTGTAAAACTAATTGTTGCCTTTGCAGAAGTCCTGGACCTGGGTACATATCCAATATTTCTTGCAAGAGAAACGACGTTCTCTCTAACAGTTGCAGAATCCAAAAAGGATTCATTCACAATCATATTAGAGTTAAACGCCGTAATATACGTGTTATATGCTAGCGTATCTATTAATACTGAAAAATTAGACCCCTCAAAGTCAAAATCCGTGAAATTTGAATTCGCACGGAGATAGTCCTTTATCGAGGTCTTTATTTGATCAAAGTCTAAGTTAGTGAATTTTGTAAAAGGCATTTTACCTAGTTGCCTCTAAGAGAAATGAAAATTGTTGAGTGGGAAATTGCTGCCCAATGATATCGAAGATAACCGTCACTTCAAAATTATTTGTGTCTGGTTCTGGATAAACTTGAACATCAACTCTTTCAACCCTTGGTTCATAATTTCGAATCACATTACGAATTTGATCCTCAACTACGGATGCAGTACCATAATCAACAAATTCGAACAAACTTGAGCGAACATTTGACCCAAAGTTAGGATTAAAAAACTTTTCACCAGGAATTGTTTCGACTAAGTTTCTAATTGACCTAATTATTGCATTCTGATTTATGATAACTGGCAGATCCTTTGTGACAGGATGTGGCTCAAAGGATAAACTTATATCTTTAAAGGATCTAGATATCCTTGTTATTGCCATTTGGGTATAAAAATTTCTAATTTATTTATGTACGATCGGGTGAAGAACCATAAACTGGTTCGGTTCCATACTCCCAATCGTCATAATCTTCATCATTTCTAATTTTTTTGTGTAATTCTGCCTGCTCTGCCAGATGATGTCTTCCATGAGGAATATCATCGTGCATAATTTTCTGAATTACACGCTTTTTTTCGACATTTCCATAGTCTGTGACCAATTTTGTGGTTCCCCACATCGTCTTCATGTACTCGGAATCTCTATCGACGGGTAAATTTGACATTTTAGCTCCTGTTTTACTAATAAAACAGAACTTTTTTGGTAGGAGGTTGCTATCTCCTTGCAATTATTTATTAACGATACAAATATCTCATTGAATAATTGTCAGAATTGAGATATTTGAGTAGTTCTAAGGCGATTATCTTCGGATTTCCTTCACCACAAGTGTATGCATCGATGGCAATACATCCATTTTCTGGCCAAGTATGGCAAGAAACATGACTTTCTGACAGGGCAATGACGATTGTACACCCTTGAGGTATAAAGCAATGACTAAAAATGTTCAGAATAGTCATTCCTGCTCTATTAATGCCTCTCTCCATTGCTTCTTGAAGAGAATTTAGGTCATTTAGAAGAGCAAAATCTACATCATACACCTCTAATAAGAGATGATTCCCCATCGAAAATTTTTCCAAGGCACTAAACAAGACTAAAAAAATATTTATTTGACCCAAAAACCCCTACGTTCATAACTAGAGTCTTCAATAAATCGATATCCTTCATAATTTCTCTCCGAATTTTCTTCCCAAACTGGTATTGCAACAGAATTTTCATATCTAAAATTGGGATTCCTGCGAAACTGAACTTCGATAAGATGTCCACCAATAAATTCGCAGTTAATCCATTCATAATTTTTATTCAAATTTTTCAAAACGTCTGGAAAATCTACATTTTTATTTACTTTTTCCCATTTAGACCACTGATGTATAGGGTCATTTTCTGATTTTGTACCTAAAATTACCAAGTCTTGTTGTTGATGATGATAATCAACACTCAAATGCTCCCCTTCAAAGATTTCGCACCAAAATTCTGATGGATGTATATCATCTGTTCTATTTTCAATCCATTCTTTACGAGCAAAGCGGCTCATTCCAAATAAATTGAATGACGGACGCACAATATAAAAGTCGGGTTTGGGAACAGTGGTACCAGCAGGACCACAAGTATAACCCAAAACCCGACTCAAAAACAATTTATTGTAAACCCAGAGGTCTGATGGATGTATTTGATTCCATTCATCATCACACTCTAGGTAATACATTACTTTTTCTTTTTCTTTCCTCTAGAATTTATACCACGGTTGATTGCTGCCCTTCGTTGTGCGTCACTTCTACAACCACCAGTTGCCTTTCGTCTATCGCCATTACCAAAGGTCTGTTGTTTCTTAGGACGCTTTGAAGACATCATCCGTGTCCTTGACCCCTGTACTTCTTTCGAGCCTTATTGCGAGACGTAGCGGCATACTTAGTTCCACCACCTTCACCTTGAAGGGTTTTCTTCGGAGGTCCTGGGGTATAAGACTTTGCCTTATAAGAGCCCGTTGCTTTTGCTTTTGCTGCCATAGTTATTCCTCAATAATTTCAGTGTCTAATTCATCAGGTCTTGGAGAACCTGTCGAGTAGTATTCTACCGCAAAGTCCTCCATAATGTCAAAGTATTCATTCTCCGAGAGTTCGCTGTAAATTTTGCGACCGTTGCAGTAGATATTGTATTTCGTGCGTCGGAGTGGAATAGTCATCAGATAATCCTTGACTTCTCGTGACCAACTCTGATACGAGGGTCGCACCAGATTTCAAATCCTGCTTCTTTTGCATCCAAGCAGAAACTCACATCTTCTCCACACATATCCTGTACTTCGCCACTCTCAAAGACTTGCATCTTAGGAGCAAACCAGGGGTACTTCATCTCAGGGTGCTCGAAGACTCCTTTCTTAATCAGAACCCATCCGAAACCTGTGTAATCGACCGTGAACGGCTTCTTACGCTTCTGCATCGAATCCAGAGTTTCATGATTCATCACACCACCATTGCCACGGAAGTCGCTTTCGTCTAACCAGTGGGCAACGGATGTCGTGTGACCATCTTCGGTACAGTACCAACCAGCTGCAATGTCCTTGTCCATCAGAACCAATTGGAAGAACTTCTCACTGGTGAATACAATATCAGAGTCAATCCAAAGTTGGTAATCATATGCTAGTTTTCCATCCCAGGGAAGTTGGTCAGGTCCACGGAGAACATTTGCACCAAGACACTTACAACGTGCAAAGTTCACCATTGAAGAATAGTCTTGAGAAATTTGAATGCTGGCACCACATCCAACAAGGTCAAAACAGAGTTGTACGAATGCTTTCAGATAAGTATATGAAACACCTCTTCCAGGAAGACAAAAGACAATCGATTTCCCTCTGATCAGCTCTTTTGCCTTCTCGTAATCCCACTCTGGTTCTTGCGGAGCAGTTACTTGAGGACTTTTTGCTTTTACGGTAAATCCTTTAGCCATAATAGAATTAAAGTTACGTCATTATCATACAGTACTATCTATACGAAGTCAATGGGCTTCGATTTCTCTGTATGTGATATCTGACTTGTCCATTGCGCCGCTAACCGTAAGAAATTTATCTAACATATCCCATACTTGAAGGAATTCAGATTCTGGAAGATTCTGATAGATGCACTTCTCTTTTGCGTATATGTGGTAAGACTTCTGTATAGTTTTTTTAGTCATCTGTGCGTTCTTTCAAAATAACTTCATCACCCTCCAAGTTGAATTCAATTTCAGTATCTTCATACCATGAGAGTTCATTGATGACCCACTCAGGAAGTGTAACATAATATTCTCCGCTAATTGCATCGACCTCTACGGGGCGAATATTATCTCCGAAATTTTTTTTCATCTCTGGGAATATAAAACCTTATTTTCAATTTTATATAGCGAAAAATTTTTTTATATTGCGTGTTTGATTTTTCTCGCTTGGGTAACACTTTATAGTTTAGGGGTACCTTTGCATTTTAATATAGGGTCACGCCGCCCGAGGCGGCAGGGGGCGGACCCCCCACCCCTGCCAAACACGAACTCATAAGACTGCCCCCCACGAAGACGCAGGGGGCAGAGGGAGGGCAGGGTCACCCCTGCTGACTGACCCACCCGCT
>JACCDG010790927.1_pt1 | contig 46053 bp, 70 predicted proteins | sample 7442471 | NCBI WGS metagenome assembly JACCDG01 (sample SAMN15323444, study PRJNA562643) | freshwater metagenome | isolation source: river surface water | place: USA:Blue River Watershed | collected 2017-08-17
ACCCGGTCCCGGGTACGGCCGCAGAGTTGTACCGCCGGGAATAACCCCCCCCGCCGCCTCCTAAGACCCCCCCCGGCCTCGACCTCCGAGGTCGCCCACCGGCCCCCCACCCTTCGACCGTAACGGTTCCGACCAGCGTCAACGGCGCGGTCCACGTTCCCGAACCCGACAGGGTTTCTACCGCTGCGACAATCCGGCCCGCGGGGGTGATGCTCCGAATTCGGGCCGACGGCGTACGGACGCGGTTAACCCTTTTCATGACCGACCTCAGTAGAGCTTGTAAAGGGCGTTGCAGTTGGTCGAGGAACTGTTCGTGTGGAAGCTGAACTCGACCTTTTGGTGGCCCTGAAGGTCGAGGAAGACCCGGCCGATCGTGTCGTTCGCCGGGCTGACGACGTCCACGTCCACCCCGGCGTTGGCCGTCGTGCCGGTCAGGGTGATCGTGTCGGCGAATCGGTCCGAGGCGGTGAGGACCGCGTTCGCCACGCCCACCTGAAGCGACAGGGCGTACGCGAATTCCGCGAGGACGGTCGGCACCCAGAGGGTGTTGTTGTCGTCCACGAACGTGCCCTGCGGGGCGGTGATGATCTTCGACCACCCGATGACCCGGCAGGCCCCGGTATTCGTGTCCGACCCGGCCCCGAAGAACATGAAGCAGATGCCGTTCTGGGCCACCCCGCCGAACAGGGGGTCGGTGAGGTCGATGACCGATGAGCCCGTCGCGGTTCCGGCGTCCCCGGCCGGCTCCGTCTTTGTGGGAATCTTGGACACGAACGACGTCGAGGTCTGGCTGACTTTCCGGGCGATCCGCCACGGCGTCGCCTTCGTGAGCATCTGCACGTCGGAACACGACATAGCTGCACCGGGTTTTGATGGCTGGTAAAGGAAACACCGCCCCGTAAGGCGGTGTCAGGATAGCCGATTCCCGTCCATTCGTCATCAAACCGTGTTTTCGAACGGGGTCGCCTCGGTCCCGGCCGCGTCGCCCTGAATCTCGACCAGCCACGTCGTCGAATCGAGGGCCTTGATGTCGATGGTCTGGCCTTCGATGCCCCCGGTCGAGTTGGCCGTCCCGAACAGGTTGATCGTGTCGAACGTGTCCGCCGCCGTCGCCTGCCACATGACGGTCGTGTTGTCCGAGTTGTTCCCCATGATCGCGTGGCCGATCATGAGGTGGGCACTCAAGGCGCTCTTGATCGAGGCCGCCCCGGTGAACGTCGTCTGGACCGCGAACCGGAAGTGCATCCCCGCCACGGGCGTCGGCAGGGTGACGGCGATCCCGGCCGCCCGGTTGAGCGTCATGATCCGGCCCCCGTGGGCCGCGGCGGTGACGGCCAGCGTCGCGGCGGTGACGTTGACGACCGGCGTGTTGATCCCGACCGGGACGAAGGCACAGGAGTCCGACGTGCCGAGGTTCTGGTACAGGCCGAACCCGGCCGTCGTGGACCGGAGGATGAAGAGGCACCCGGACTCGTACCCGGAGGTGGCGTCGGTGGGGACGGCCGTGCCCTCGGCGATGATGCCGAACCCGAACCCTTGAGACCCGCCGGCTTCCATGAGGACGCCCTTGGGGTCGGCAAATTGCTGAAGGAATTTCCGAGACATGACCGTCCTCCGCGCCCGCCGATCCGGTCATCGTCCCACTTTGGCTTTCGCCCACCGGCCCCACGCGGGGCGGCGGACCGGGTCATCCGGGGCTGACGCCATTGTAGGTGATCGGGACGCGGATGTTGTTCAGGTAGCGGTATCCGAAGCGGTCCCGGTTGTACCCCGGGTCGGAGTTGTACCCGAAGCTCTGGGCCTTGTTCCGGCGGTCAAGGGAGATCGACGCCTTCATCCGCTCCACGAACAGGTCGTACATGACCCCCCGGGCGTTGTCCTGGTGCATCTCGGCCGCCGCCTTCATCGCCGCCTTGATCGTCTCCGCGTGCGTGGCCCCGCCGAGGGAGTATGGGAACGTGGTCGAGAGCGAGTTGGGCAGGATGTAATACTGGATTTGCAGGGTGTACTCCTGGTCCGCCGCCGGGAACACGATCAGGTTCGCCCGCTGGCCCTTGTACACGCCGGTCTTCTCCCCGACCGCCACGGCGCAGAAGATCGGCTGACCGGTCTGCTGGGGCGTCTCGAACCGCTTCTGGTAGATCGCCTGCTCGCTGACCTGCTTGATCGGCCACGCGGCCCGGCCGGAGTCGATCAGGCGAACGTCGCCCTCCATCCCGCCGAAGTCGTCCGGCATGGGGACCGACTGCTCCCCGGACGGCAGCGTCAAATCCCGCGTCGGCCGCAGGAACGACCAGTCGTAGGCCGACTGCTCCCCGGGCAGCGGGGCGGGAAAGTAGAACATCCGCAGCCCGGACTCCACGCAGTCCGTGATCCCCTTCTGCTGGCGGGCGCTCCACGCGGTCTCGCCGTAGTTCGTGCCGCGGCCCCAGCCGAGGAAGAAGCCCACCTCGGCCTCAAGTTCCTGATGCGTGAGCGAGAGCGTCGATTCCGGCATGGCGTCCCCCGGGAATGAAAAAGGCCGGCCCCCACGGGCCGGCCCTTGTGTTGGTTACGGGTCAGTTTACATGAGCGGGGCGTAAATCTGGGCCGCCCGCCACCATTGCAGGGTCGTGGTCGGCGGGGTCGTCCCCGTCGCGTTCAGGTGGGCACAGACGAGGCCGAGGCCCACGTCGTTCGGGAAGTCGGTCCCGTTGCCCGAGGCCGGCATCTGCTTGTAGGACGTGAGCCGGGTGCCGTCCTGGTAGAAGCTGAGGATGTACGACCCGTAGCGGTCGCCCGACTGGACGAGTCGCATCCCCAGCTTCGTGTAGGTGTCGGCCACCATCGTCGCCTCGCCGGTCCCCACGGTGACGGCCGTGACGCCGTCCGCCTTGTAGACCGTGTTGACGCCGCTCGTCCCGCTCTCCGGGCAGAAGAACCCGCAGAGGTTCACGTCGGCCAGCGCCCCGGCCGCCGTGATCGGGACCGTCGCCGTCAGGGCCGAGTTGCCCATCAGGCCGACGAAGAAGTTCATGTTCGCCGTCGTCAGCGTGCTCTTCTTGATCCGGCACTCGAACCAGAAGTTCTGGACGGCCCGGTTCAGGGCGAAGGGAATGCTCAAGGTCCGCAGGCTGGCCCCTTCGTCGTCACCGTCCGATGCCAGAATGATCCCGTTGGACGGAACCCCGGACGCGGTGGCCGCGGACAGGGACGGCGGCGTGATCGTGCCCCCCGTGGACGAGAACTGGGCGTACCCGTTGTTCGCGGCCCAGTTCCCTTCGGTCGTCGCCGGGGTCTTGTTGAACGACGTGAACAGATCCTCGAACCAGACCCCGTTGACAAATTCACCGGACTTCAACTGGTCCCACGGGCAGTTGCCCCAGATCGACGACGACATCTTGGTGTCGGTGTCGGCCCCGGCCCAGGTGATCGGTTTGACAGCCATGACAGGTTCCTTTCAGACAGGCCAGACGGACGCAATGCCGCTGGGCACTGGGGACCGGGGCGAAATGCCGTCGGTCAGGCCGCGACGAGGTCTTCGTCGGGTTCGGGCACGGCGTCGTCCTCGCCGACCGTGAACTGGTTCAGCTTGGCCGGGTCGCCGTCGGTCAGCTTCTCGATCATCAGGACCAAGAAGTCCATTTCGGACACGACCCCCATGCTCAGGTGCTTGGGGACGTTTCGCCGGATGTCCTCGGCGTGGATGCGGAGCAGGTCTTCGACCCGCGCCCGAATGTCGATGAATTTCTTCGAGTTCTTCTTCTTCGGGGATGCCACGGCGGGCTCCTTCGGGAAACGACCGGCCGGGATTCGGCCGGTCAGGTCGGGTTATCAGGCTGGCATTTCCGTGCCCGTTGCCAATACGCCGCACTTCCGGCGGTCATAGCAGATCGTATTCAGGGTCACGTCCGTGTGGACGGCGCTCATCGTGTGCTGCCCGGCCACGACGGGCACGACGGTTTCCTTCATCCACGCGCCGGACAGGCCGACGATGCCGAAGACCCCCCAGTCGATGGAGTAGAAGGGGTTCGTCGTGTCGTTGTCGAGTTCCGGGATCACCTCGATCGGCGTCCGCATGAACATCGCCTTGCCCTCGTACGGGGCGATGTCGGACCCGAGGTTTTCGTTCTGCCCTTCGAGGATTTCCACGAGCGTGCCGCTGACGGCGTAGTTCGTGTAGAAGGCACACTTCGCCCCGGTGTCGTACTGGGGCGTGTTCTCGACGAGCGGTTTGAAGTCCGTGTATTCCGCCATCCGGCGGGCCTTGCGGATGAAGTCGTCCTTCGAGACCGTCGTGTACTGGGTCGCGTAGTTCCGCCAGCGGTCGTCGGTCGTCGGGTTCACCCCGGCCACGGTCGTGTACCCCGAGGGGGCCAGGCCGTTGAAGCCGTTGTTGTTCGCGACGGTGGCGGCCGTGTTGGACTTCACGATCCAGTACGGGAAGCCGTACATCGACACGTCGTCCGACGCAGCCGGGGCCCGCCAGATCATCCGCTCGAACAGTTCGATCGCCGAGCCCGTGGCCGCGATCCGCCGGGTCTTCAGCAACTCCACGATCCGGGCCGGTTCCCGGTTGAACAGCGGCTCGCGGTAGTCGTACGCCCAGTTCCAGGTGACGTGCCGCCAGGGCAGGTTGGCCGTGCCCATCTGGTTCGTGATGTTCACGACGTCTTCGGCCCCGAGGCCGACGGCGCGGGCCGCGTTGCTCAGGCCCGTCATCCGGTTGAACTGGATTTCGTAGCCGGACTGGAACTGCGTCTTCCGCTTGTTCAGCAGGGCCATCGCGGCCGTGCGGCGGTAGTAGGACGAGTTGTCCGTCCACTTGTTCTTGCCGAGGTCGCGCAGGGTCGTCGTCACGAGGTCGGCGATATTGGCCGCTTGCAAGGACATGGTTCACTCCGAAGGGTGGTTACGGGGGAAGGTCGTCGAACTCGGTGTCCGGCTCGACGGCCTTCATGGTGGACAGTCGGTTCGCGAGGTTGGCCGTCGCGAGACGGGTGCCCTTCGGGGGGGGCTTGGTTTCGCGGACCGTCGGGCGGGCGAGATGCCCGTTCAGGAAGCCTTTCGGGTCCGCGTCCGCGGGCTCCTGACGTTTGAGGCCGAACAGCGCCTGGGACGCTTCGGCGAAGGTGTCTTCGAGGGTCAGGCCGGGGTTGGCCTTCTTGATCTGGCCCATCGCGGCGATGACGGATTGCCGCCGGATCGCTTCGGGCGTGCCCGGCTTCAACCCGTGGCGTGTGCCTTTCCCGTACGTCGCGGCGTCCTCGGCGAAGAGACGGTCGAGCCGGTCAAATTGGGCGTTCTGCTCGCGGGCGGCCTCCCGACCCTTCAGTTCGTCGAAGTCCCGACGCAACTGCTCGAATTTCCCGGACACGGCCTTGAGGATGTCGGTCGCGATGGTTTCGGCATCGCCATCGGTCCACTTCGAGGGATCGACGCCAAAGTCCTTGATGTCGAACGGCTTGTCTGCGGCGGGTTCGGCAGGGGATACGGGCAGGAACCGGCCCGTCTCCGGGTCGCGGGCGCGGGCCGTCTGGTCGTTCGCCTGCTCCTGCCGGGTCGTCTCCCGCGTGCGGGCGAGCGTGTCCACGGCGGACCGGAGTTCGGCCGGGTCCATCCCGGCGATCTCGGCGTCGTCGAGGCCAACCTGCCGCGCGGCCCGCAGGAGCCACGACGGGGGCTTCGGGGCGTCCGGGACCGGTGAGGTTGCGGGTTCCGGTTCCGGGACGGAGTCCGATTCGTTGACCGTATCCGGGTCCACGGGGAATTCGTCGAGGAGTTTGGTGCCGGCGTCTTCGGGAGTGGCTTGGGTGGCCATAATTGCCCCTTTCGTTGCTGAAAGGGTACAACGCGGCCGGATGTTGAACAATGGGCAGTTGAGAATTGGAAATCAACATTTCCGCCGTCAGTCGATGGCCGAGAAGACGTAGTTGAGGGTCGAGCCGCTGTAATTGCCGAGGTTGATCGTCGCGACGGCGGCCAGCGTCGGCTCGGTCCCGCCGGTGATCGCGGTCGTGTTCGCCGCGGCGAGGAGCGTCCCGAACCCGGGCATGACGAAGGGGACTTTCGCCTCAACCTTGATCGTGAAGTTGGTGGCGCCGGATACGAACTGGAGGTAGCAGTCCTGGTCGGCCCAGAAGTGGAAGTAGTTGAACGTCGTCGGGAAATCGCTGGCACTGGCCCAGATTTGCCGGACCGTCGCGGTCGCGAGCGTGCCGGTGTCGCTCTGGCTGGTCCCGTCCACGGTGAGGGCGAACGGGACGAGCGGGCCGTCGGTGGACGTCCCCTGCTTGCCGGTCTTCTCCCCGCCTTGGGTGTCGAGGGAGAAGTAGTTCCAGAGGTTGAGCGTGGCCATCGGTCAGTACCCCGAGAACGAGTTGGCGTCGTGCATCCGGTACGCCTTGAGATACGCCTTCCGGTGGGCGGCGTCCCGCAGGATCGGGCGGCCGGACTTCGTGAACTCCGTGGGCACGCCCTTCCTGACCGAATCGGCCTGGGCCTCGGCGACCTGGCTCGAATGGACCGCGAGGGCCACGGACTGGATCGGGTAGCCGGTGAACCCGGCGGTGTGGTGCTCGACCGCGTCGGCGGACACGTCGAGCGGTTTCGTGGCGAAGGACGCCTGAAACTCCTTCGCCGTGACCTCCCGGTCGCCGACGAAGTATTTCATCTCGCCCTTCACGACCTTGATGCACTTCTTCATCGTTACCCCGCGATCGCCGTGTTCGGATTCCCGCCGGCCGACTGCCCGAGCAACGCCTGCTGCATGGCCTTCGACTGGCCGCCCTCGGTCTTCTCCGAGGCGTTGATCCGATTGTACGTGCGTTGCGTGTTCCCGGGCTTGGCCGGTCCTTCCGACGACGCCCCGCCGTCCGACGGCTCGATCGTCGTGACCACGTCCATCAGGTCGAAACTGCTCCCGTACTCGGCCACGAGTTCGAGATACCGCTTCACGTCGATGGACAGGCCCTGCTGCTGCATGAGTGGCATGAGCGGGGTCAGGATTTGGGCCACGACGTTGTTGAGGAACCCCAGCTTCTCCTCGGGGCTCTGGTGCTGCAACGAGTACGGGTCCACCTTCACGTCCAGCGACTCGAAGGGAATCCGCCGCCGCTCCGCGGGCGTCACCGTGCGTTCGATCGGCTGGGACAGCCCCTCGATCGGGTGGTGGCTCGTCATGACCTTCTGGGGGTGGTGGTGCCAGAACCAGCACAGGGCCTCGATCACCCGGGACGTGTGGGCGACCATCGCGGACTGCATCCACCGGACCGACATCCCCGCGTTCGCGTTCAGCATCTTGTCCTGCGTCGCCGTCTTCGACTGGGCCCCGAGGCCGCCCATCAGTTCGAGGTTCCCGCCCAGCTTGTTCAGGAAGTCCCACAGGCCGAGGGCGAACGCCTGATTGTTGGGGTTCGGGCCGCCGAATCCCATCGGCTTGATCTTGTCCGGGTTGTCCACCCGGATGACCTCGCCGTCCCGGGCTTCCGTGATCCGCAGGGCGTCGGAATCGGCCTGGGCCGCCATCCCGAGCAAGTCCTTCTGCCGGGCCGCCTGGTCGATGAGCTTCTGGAAGATGCCGTTCAGGGCCTCGTCCATGTCGATCAGGTCTTGGACCGGGCCCTTCGGCATCGCGTTCCCGCTGACGGGCGGCATGATCGAGAGGAAGTGGTACGGGCCGGAGTCCGGGCCGACCCACGGCCGCTCGTCGAACGCCTCGCCGTCCTCGGCCATGTCCGGGCAGTCCCCGTCGGCCGAGACGAGGCTGACGATCATCCGCTCGTACGGCAGGTAAATCTCCCAGAGGTCCACGAACTCGTACACCTCGACCAGGTCGTTCGCGACGAACTGCCGGCCGAGCATCGAAATCCGCTCGTCCCCCGTCTGGTTGAACTGGCGGTCCGGGTTCGACTGCAACGCCTTCCGCTTCGCCGCGGCGTACAGTTTGGAGTTCTTCAGGGCCTCGACCGGCACCCGGCTCCGGTGGCCGCACCACGACAGGTCGCGGAGCGTCCGGGCGTGGTTGTCCATCACCCAGTCGTCGAGGTCGATGCACGCCGCGAACGGCTGGCCGGCCTTCAGGTTCCACCCGGACTTCTCGCTCTCCCCCGGCGTCGCGAGGGCGACCTTCATGACGTGCAGGCAGTACAGGGCGTCGATCCCGCCCCGCCAGAGGGAATCGGCCAGACCCATCCGAACGATCTCGGGGTTCGCCCACTCCTCCATCGCCGAGACGACCGCCTTCTGGTCCCGCTTCATCGTCCCGAGCGTCACCCGCGGCGAGTTCGCGATCATCGACCGGGAGACGAGTTGCAGGTACAGGGACAGGAAGTTGACCGGCCGGGGCACCCGGCTCGTCTCCGTGCTCCACTGGTCCCCCGCGTACCGGCGGACCGCCTCCCGCCGCGCGACCCGGTACGGCTCCAAGACCCGCTGGCTCGTGCGGATCGCGTCGCACAGTTTGGGCAGCGACACCGTCGATTTGCGGTCCATCGGCGACTCCGGGGTTTGCCTACGGCTCATTTTGAGCCGTCGGCAAAAAACAGCGTTTTACTAGGGAAATCGGCGTGTCGGAATTATGAGAACGGGACGATCGTCAGGCCCATTTCCGGGCCATCCGCTCGTCCCGCTCCCGCATGAGCCGGCGGCCGAGGACCGACGTCGGGACCGGGAGGGCGACGACCTTCGGCTTGTCGTAGGCGAAGCGGTCGTAAGCCCGGGCCACCCACCACGCGACCGCGTCGGCGACGACCAGGTCGCCGTGATTCGCCCCGAACGCCGATTCGTCGGTCGTCGAGACGGCCCCGGGGTGTTCGACGGTGCCGTTCGCATGGACGTAGGATAGCGTTTCGAGCAGGCTGTCGCGGTCGTAATTGGCGAAGAGGCCCGCGCGGAGGGCCGACTGGTACTGGGCGTGGAGGTCGTACTTCGTCTTCCCCGTCGCGAACCAGCCCGGCGTCTGGCTGACCTTCTCGTCGTCGGCGTACTCGTCCTTCTTCCAGTAAATCTTCCGGTAGCCGATCTCCTTCAGCACCTCGTGCCCGTACACGACCCCGGGCCCGTTCATCTCCCAGATCAGCAGGGCCGATTCGTTGACCGCGTTGCGGAACGCCCGGCAGAGCGACACCGACAGCCAGGCGAAGTCCTTCGGGTCGGTCCGGTCGCAGGCAAACCGGCCGACCTTCACGCCCCGCGAGGCGTCGAAGACCGTGAGGCAACTCGGCGTGGCCCCGCCCCCGGTCGAGACGTCGGCCCCGAGGACGTAATCCGACGACGGCACCCGGAGCAGTTCGCCGCGCGGGTCCATCCCGGGGGGGAACCAGAACCGCAGGGGGCCGTTCGGGTCCGGCACGAACCGCCGCGGCTCGGCCGTCTGCCGGTCGTAATCCAGACGCCCCACCCAGTCCGGGTCGCGGCACTTCTCCATCAGCGACCGGATCGTCAGCGGCTCGTAGAACTGGCTCGTCGAACCCGTCGGGTTGATGTCCAACTCCATCGCCACTTCCCGCACCGACCCGACTTCCGCCGCCTTCTTGTCGTACCAGACCGACCGAATCCCCGGGTGAGGGCCCCCGGACGGGTGGCCCGTCTTGTCGAACTCGAACCCGGGCGGGAAGGCGACGTGCGGGAACGCCGTCTCGACCAGCGAATCCGTCGCCCCGTCGTACCGCCAGTACCGCGGCACGTTCCGGTCGGCGTCCCACGAGTACATCTGCGTGTTCTTCCGCGGGTGCCGGGTCCAGTGCATCTGAATCTTGACGATTTCCGGCGCCTGCGTCAGCCGGTAGAACTCCGTCCCGACCCCGAGGTGCGTCCCGTTGAAGAACCGGCAGTCCGCGATCGACGCCGTGTTCTGCCGGACCTTCTCCCCGTCCTTCACCTGGCTGAACTCGTCCACGAACACGACCGACGCCCGGCCCCCCGCCCCGGCACTCCCGGTACTCGCCTCCCCGGCGATTTCGGACTTGGACGAGCCGTACAGGAAGTGGAACTTCGAGTCCTCGACCGGACCCAGCAGCCACCGCGGGCAATACTTGTGGATGAACCGGACCTTCTCGAACAGCGAGTTCTTCGTCCCGTCGTCCACCGCGTCGGCGGTCCGCGAGATGTTGAGCAACTGGGCGTGCTCGTGAAACCGCGCCAGCCACACCTGGAAGAACAAAAACAGCCAACTCGCCCCCATGTCCCGACTCTTCTCGACCACCGCCGTCCGGTCGTTCCGCCAACACCACAGAATCCCCTTCCCCACCGGCGGCTCCGCGCACAACGCCCGCTCCTGGTACGGCCACGTCACGAACGGACCCACCGTCCCCGCCCCCTTCACCAGCGGGTTGTACTGCCACCCGAAGCAGTTGATGAAGAACAAAATGTCCCGGCGACACAACTCCACCGCCGCCCGCCGCATCCCCGCGTCCGACCGGCACGCCCGCAACACCCTCCGGCGGAACCGGAGATTCGCGTCCACCCGACGCGGCACACAGTCACTCACCCCCCACCCCCTCCCGCAACAACTTCGCGATCAACGCCTCGATCCCGTCCTCCCCCGCCTCGCCCCGATCCCCCTCCAGACGGTCCAACTCTTCGAGGAACTCCTTCGGCTTCCGCTCCAACCACGACCGCATAATCCGCTCCTCCCCCGTCGAATCGAACTCGGCCCCGTTCGCCATCACGAACCGCATCGCCCGCAAACGACCCTCCCCCGGAACCTCAACACGCCGCGGCTTCGGCGGACGACCCCCCAAATTCACCCCCGCCGCCCTCAACTCGGCCTTCTCGTCATCGGTAAACCGCCGCCCCTTCCGCTTCAACGCCTTGACTTCGGCCAACTCGGTCTCCATGGCACACCCCCCGGGAATACCACCAACATACGCCACACCCGGGACCACGCGAACCAATCCCCCAAGACCACCTGACAACACCCGGACCCAGACAACCACCCGGAATCCAGACAGCCACACGGGGGGAGACATCCGCACCACCCTCCCGCCCGAGAGCCCGGGGGGTCCGGTAAGAAATCCGGGCGATCGGCCCTCCCCACGGCCCCTACCCCCTGCCCGTGCCTGCCCTTGCGTCGTCGGCCCGCTTGTAAGATCTGCGCAAGCTACTGACATCTCACGGCCGACCAACCCACCGTGGCCGCACCCCACCGAGCACGCCCGCCAGCCTGGACCCGCACCGGGATCGGCCCGCGGGGACACGGGCAGCGCACCGACCCCGCCGCCGGGCAGGCAGCAGCCCAGCAGCCCGCCGCCGGCAGACCCCGGCCCAGGACGCACCCAGCCAACCCCGCACCTCGAGCACGCACCCAAACCCCACGGACCGCCGAGGGAGGGAGGGCAAAACGTCCAAAAGGGCCACGTTCTCGGCCTCGGCCTGATTCTCATGGTTGGTTTGGTTCGGGGCGGCGGGACTGTGGCGGGGGCGTGTGGGGTGTCTGTCTATGGGGTGTTGATGCCTTGCTTGTCCGGGTGCCAGGTGATCGGCCTTGCCTGGCAATGATTTACGTCGATTCGGCCCGGGGCGTGGGGTTGCGGTCTGGGCTTATTGTGTAAAGGGGGTGTTAACGGTCCGGGGTTAACGTAAACGGGGTGTTTGTTGCCGTTGGTTAACACCTTGGGGAATCCGGGCCGGGACGATTATTCCGCAAGTTGTGTCGGGGTTTGGGGTTGTGATACGGGCATGGCGGGGTGGTCCGGGGTTTGGCATGGGATTCCGGCCTTAATAGGTATCGGGCCGCATTCCGCGGCCGGGATTCAGGGGGCGGATCATGGACCCGAACCACGCATGGGCGCAGATTCAATCCGAACTTGGCAACGGTTCGCGGGAGACGATTGCTGAACTCGCGGACGGGCTGATCGGGTGGCTTTCCCGCGACGGGGCCATGCCGAACGTGCAGAAGCCGTTCGACGGATTTTCGCGTCCGGAACTGCTCGCACACTTGCGGGTCGTGCGGTCTCTCGCGGAAATGGCCTAACGTGCGGCCCGTCGGCCTTCCCCACGCCCAGGGCGGCGGGGCTGGCCAATGGGCCGGTATTCGGCCGGTTCTATGCTTCGGAGACTGTCCGTGGACGTTCACGCCAAGCTTTTGCACGCGGCCACCGAGTACGACCGCAAGCAATCGACCCGCAAGGGGTACAACCGATTCGCTCTCGGCCACTATTGCCGGGCGTTGCAAAACGTCCGCAAGCGAGTCGGCCTCGGGCACCCGTTGCGGGATTCGATCATCACCGAGTTTTGCGGCATCCTCTGTGACCGGATGCTTAAGGCGGCCTCCCTGCCGATCATGACCGACGCCGAGGCCCGTCACGGCTTGGCGAAGCGATTGCCCGAACTGCCCGACGACGAATGACCTATCCCCGGCCGGGCCCTTCGCCCGGCCTTCCTTTCACCGATTCGGAGGATTGAACGATGACAAAGACAGAAGTATTCGGCCAAATCAAAGGCCGCAGGATCGCCGAGAACTATATCGGCGAAGTGGATCACGCCGAGATCGAATCCGAAGTCTACCCCTCTGACGAGTAACCACCCGGGCCCGGTCTGGTGACGGTAGGACACTGGCGGGATCAATACCCGCCCGGGCCCCTGCCCTTCGGGGCTGTCCCATTTCCCGTGAGGAGCCATGAAACCCCTGCCCGAACTCCACGCCGTTGGGATTCCCAGCGGCGACCCGTACCCGGTCCTGATCTGCCTCCCCGACGGGACGCCGATCCTGGCCGTGGCCGACCTGTCACCCGATTACGACCCGATCGCGGTGGCGCAGATCGTTTGCCGACGGGTCAACCTCACGCTCCCCACCGTGGGCGAGCCGTTCCACCCTCCCGCCGAACTCGGCGGGGAATCCTGAAAGGACGCCATGACAATCGCCAAGGCCCTCGACCTTGTCCGGGCCGGGTCGAAGGGTTACCGGCGGATCGAACTGTCGGTCATGCTCTACGACGACGACCCGCCCTTTGTCGAGTGGACCGTCTGCGCCCACGGGATGCGGTTCACCGGCAAGACCCTCAATTCCGCCGTGTCGCAGGCCGTGGACACGCCCACGGACCCGAACACCTTGGACGACCTAAACGACCTTGTCCCTTACTAGGGAAGGAACCCCATGCTCGTGCTGGACCGCCACAAAGGCGAGCGAATCTTCATCCTCACGCCCGCGGGTGAGGAAATCGTCGTGACCCTCGTCAGCACCGTCCGCGGCCACCGGGGGAAGATCGGCATCGACGCCCCCCCGGCGTATTCCATCGCCCGCGAGGAGATCGCGGACGACATCCGACGGGCCCACCACCACCGGAGGACGCCATGACGGACGCCTACTACGGCGAGTCGGACATCGACTACCGGCTCGCCCGCGAACGCTACAACCGCATCCGGCTCGGGGAAGACTACCCCGACGACCCGGACACCCCCGACCTCGACGACGCCGAGGACGAAGACCTCGACGACGAGGAATAACCCCCAACCGGCCGAGAGGCCACAAGGAACACGAACCGTGACCCCGCAAACGACCGAAACCCACGTTATCGCCTACGAGCCGAATGACGCGGCCCTGTCGAAACTCAAGGCCGAAGTCGCCCACATCCTCGCCGACCCCAAGGGCGTGCTCGCGACGAAGAAGGGCTACGAAGACGCCCGCGTGGCCCTGTCGCTGACCCGCACCATGCGTACTACGCTCGAAAAGAAGCGGGTCGAACTGAAGGCCGACGCGCTCGAGTACGGGCGCAGGGTGGACAGCAAGGCCAAGGAAGTGCTGGCGAAGATCATGGAGATCGAAGGGCCGATTAAGTCCGCCAAGGATGAAATCGACGCGGCCGAGGAGAAGAAGAAGCAGGACGCCATCAATGCCGAGAAGGCCCGCGCCGAGGCCGAGGAGCGGGCCAAACGTGAGGCCGAAGAGGCCCGGCTGAAGGCGATCCGCGACGAAGAGGACCGCCAACGGGCGGCCGAACGCAAGGCGATCGAAGAGGAGAAGGCAAAGTTGGCCGAGGAACGCCGCCAACAGGAAGCCGAGGCGAAGGCCCGCCGCGAAGCCGAGGAGGCCCAGGCGAAGGCCGAACGCGAGCGGCTGGCCGAGGCCCAGCGGAAGATTGACGAGGAGAACGCCAAGATCAAGGCCGAGCAGGACCGGCTTGCCAAGATCGAGGCGGACAGGCTGGCCAAGGAGAAGGCCGAGCAGGAGGCCAAAGAGCGGGCCGAGTTCGAGCGGAAGGCCCGGGAGAAGGCGGAAGCCGAGGCCAAGGCCAAGGCCGAAGCGGACCGCATCGCGGCCGAGAAAGCCGCCAAGGAGAAGGCTGAGGCCGAGAAGGCGGAAGCGGCCCGGCTCGAAGCTGCCAAGCCGGACCAGAAGCGGATTCAACTCTACGGCGAAGCCATCACCGAGTTCATCAACAACTGCCCGGAAGTGAAGGGCAAGGACGCGGCGGAATTCCTCGCGAACGTCCGCCACGACCTCGCCGAGATCGCGACCCGGTGCGTGAACTACACGACACCAAAGAAGGCCAAGTAATCCCCCAGGCCCGCCCCGACCCGGGGCGGGCTTTCTCTTTCCCCCATTCCCGAGGGCAGCATGAAGATCGAAGACGGTGGGCCGGCGTTCCCGACCCTATTGGGGCTGGAAGACACGCGCGAGTCGAACAGCAACAGCAACGACTATGCTTTCCCGGCCTGCGTTGCCGCCGGCATGACCCTCCGCGACTGGTTCGCGGGGCAGGCTTTGGCCGGGGAACTGGCCGCGTGGACGGAGGATCAAGACTCGTCGTACGCTCCTTCCAAAGTCGCCGAGCGAATGTACGCGATGGCCGACGCCATGATCGCCGAACGGCAGAAAGGACAGGGCACCAATGGATAGCCAACTCGCCCCCGTCACGCCGATGAGCCTGATGGCCACGGCGATCGAGCGGGGCGTGGACGCCGAGACGTTGAAAGGCTTCATGGACTTGCAGGAGCGGCACGAGCGGAACGAGGCCGCGAAGGTGTTCGCCCAGGCCCTCGCCGAGTTTCAATCGAGGTGCCCGACGATCACGAAGAAGCGGGACGTGAAGAACCGCGACGGGGCCCTGATGTACAAGTTCGCGAACTACGAGGACATCATCCTCACCGTCCGCGACCTGCTGCGGGACTGTAAGATCGTCGTCACCTTCACCATCGGGTTTGAGAACCAGATGATGAACGGCACCTGCCGGGTCCGCGTCGGGACGCACTACGAGGAATCGACCCTCGCCGTGCCGGTCCCCAAGGGCATGAACACGAACGCCACCCAGGAATTCGGGATGGCGACGAGCTACCTCAAGCGATACCTGATCTGCGCCGCCCTGAATATCGTCGTGGCCGGCGAGGACGACGACGCCCGCGGGCTCGTCGAGAAGATCACCCAAGACCAAATCGGCAAGATCAACGACGCCCTCGACCGCTGCCAGGCGGCCGGGAACACGGTCGATCACGAGAAGTTCAAGGCGTGGCTGTCGTCGAAGGCCGGACACGACATCCTCGACCTCTCCGACGTCCCGGCCAAACTCTACTCCGAGGCGATGGGCTTCCTCCAACGCAAGGAGAAGGAAATCCCGGCCCCCACCACGAAGAAAGGTAAGTCATGAAGTTTCACGACGTTCAACAGGGCAGCGAGGAGTGGGTGAGGCTGCGGCTCGGGATGCCCACCGCTTCCGACTTCGACAAGATCATGACCCCGGCCAAGATGCAGTTGTCGAAGAGCGCCGACAAACTTATCGCCCGCCTGATCGGCGAACGACTCTCCCCGTACCTGCCCGAGCGGGCCGAGACGTTCAGCAGCCGGGCGATGCAGTGGGGCCAGCAGACCGAGGAGGAGGCCCGCCGGTTCTACGCGATGGAGCGGAACTGCACCGTCACGAACGGCGGGTTCTGCCTCACCGACGACGGCCGGTTCGGGGCCTCGCCGGACGGACTGATCGGGGAGGACGGGTGCCTTGAGTTGAAGTGCCCCGAGGCCGGGACGCACGTCGGCTGGCTGCTCGAAGGCGGCGTCCCGGCCGAGTACATGACCCAGGTCCACGGCCAGTTGATCGTCACCGGCCGGAAGTGGGTCGATTTCATGTCCTACTCGATCGGCCTGCCGCCGCTGCTCGTCCGCGTCGAGCCGTCCCTGTACACCGAGGAATTGAAGAAGCTGCTTTACGGTCAGTTCATCCCCCGGTTCGACGAAGTCCTCGCCAAGTTCCAGAAAGGCGGTGTGTGATGGCCGAGTTTACGCCGGGGCCGTGGGTATGGCTCAAGTCCTATTCGGGCGATTACGCCGAACTCGTCCACTACGTCCCTAACGAGACTTTCCCGAACGGTCAACCGAAATACGTCCGTGTGCTCGACGACGGCAGCGCCGGCGGGGAGTACTCGAACTCGATCGACCCAGACGGTCCCGATGGGATGCTTGTTCAAGCCGCCCCGGACCTGTACGCGGCGTGTCAACTGATGGTCGATGCGATAACGAAGCCGGGAACCGGCCCGATGACCGCATTCAAAGCCGCCAAGGACGCCATCGCCAAAGCGGACGGCAAGTAGCTATTTGCCTTGACCGGTCGGGGGAGGGTGGTAAACTCTCCCCCGACGCCACCACGTCAACCGCATCCATTTGGTCCACCCCACCCCCGGTTCGACTCGCGTCCGCGTGGTGGCGAGGCAGTCGGCCGGCGGGTGGGGCCGTGGTTTCCGTCATGGCCCGCCCCAAAGAACCGAAGATCGACCGCGAGTTCCGCGAATTCCTCCCCGATTGCGGCCCGGCCGAACACGCCGAACTCCGGCAGTCCATCATCGACGACGGCGTCCGCGATCCGCTCGTCGTCTGGGAAGAGACCGGCCTCCTCGTGGACGGGCACCGGCGGTTCGCAATCTGCAAGTCCATCAAGTCCCTCAAATACCGCTACGTCGTCAAATCGTTCGGCGAGCACACCCAGGCGAACCGGGCCAAGGTCAAGGCGTGGATGGCCCAGAACCAACTCGGCCGCCGCAACCTCACGCCCGAGATGGTGAGCTACTTCCGGGGCAAACAATACCTCGCGGAGAGGGCCGCCGACCGCTCCGGGAATTTGCCTACGGCTCAAAATGAGCCGTTGGGCGAAAGTACCGAATTACAAGGGGAAAACGACGATTCCAATTATGAGAAAGGCGCACACCGGACGGCCGAAAGACTGGCCGCGGAGCACGGCGTCGGGCAGGCGACGATCCGGCGCGACGCGGCGTTCGCCGAGGCCGTGGACTCGCACCCGGAGAAGGCCGCGATCCTCGCCGGGACGTCGGGGCTGAAGAAGAAGGACGTCGTCCGGCCGACGATGTGCAACCGCTGCACGCGGGTCGGGATTTCGACGAAGGGGTGCAAGGACTGTGCGGCCCTGAACCCCGGCAAACCGACGCCGAAGCCGAGGAAGCCGGCGTCGGGGTCCGCGTTCCCGTGGCCCACCTACGATTTTCACTTCGGGAAACTCGCCCGTCTGGTGGACGAGGTCATCGTCTTCTACGGCGACGAGAAGAACCGGCACGAGTACAAGGAGGCCGTCCGAACCCTCGAAGAGTTCGCGGACGTGATGGCCACCTGGCGGAAGCGGCTGACCGCTTCGGGAGGCAGATGAGATGGCGAAGGACAAGATTCTCAAGGGCGGGGAGAAGGCCCCCGACCCGGGCGGGCAGGAGCACCTGCCGAACATGGAGCCGATGCCGAAGAACGAGAAGATTCACCGACTCGCCCGGCGGACGAAGGCGGCCAGCAAGGAATGGTCGAAGGCCGCGGCCGATCACAAGGGCCTGAAGGAACAACTGATCGAGGCCATGATCGAGGCCAAACTCGACCATTACGAGTACGGCGACGTGACGGTCCACCTCGACACGAGCCGGAAACTCAAGGTCAAGATCGCGAACGACGACGAAGAGGAATGACGTGGAACTTCGCCTTTACCAGTCGAAAGGCATCGCCGATGTCTACGCCGCGATCGCGGCGGGGCATCGGCGGATCGTGCTGACGAGCCCGACGGGTGGGGGCAAAACGGTCATGATCGGGACCATGCTCAAGGACTACAGCCGGCAGGGCCGCCGGAGCATGGTCTACGTCAACAAGCGGATGCTCACCACGCAGACCGAGGACGCCCTGTCCGGCATGGGGATCGACTTCGCCATCCGGGCGGCCGGGTACGGCGAGGACGACTCGGCCCTGGTCCAGATCGCGTCGATGCAGACGGAACACCTGCGGCAGAAGTCCGGGAAGTGGGAACCGTTCCCGGCGGAACTCGTCGTCGTGGACGAGGCCCACGTCCAGATGGGCGAGACCGCCCTGGCCATCCTCGACCGGCACGTCGAGGCCGGGGCCGCGGTCGTCGGCGTCACGGCCACGCCCCTCGACATGGGCGAGTGGTACGAACACCTGATCGTCGCCGGGACCAACTCGGAACTCCGGGCGTGCGGGGCGCTGGTCCCCGCCACGCACTACGGCTGTGACGAGCCGGACCTGAAGGCCCTGAAGGTCAAGAAGCCCGAGGGCGAGGACCTGAGCGAGTCGGAGATGAAGAAGGCGATCATGACGCCGACGATCTTCGGCCGCGTCGGTCAGTGGTTCGACAAACTCAACCCGGAACGCAAGCCGACGATCCTCTTCGGTCCGGGCGTGCAGGAAGCCCTCTGGTTCGCCGAGCGGTTCCATGGCAAGGGCATCCCGTCCGCCCACATTGACGGGGCCGACGTCTGGATCAACGGCACGTTCTACCGGGCCGACGCGAGCGCCCGCAAGGCCGTGGCCGAGGGGAGCCGGGACGGGTCGATCGTCGTCGTCTGCAACCGCTACGTGCTCCGCGAGGGCATCAACTGGCCGTGGGTCGAACACATGATCCTCGCCTACGTCTGCGGGAGCCTCCAAACCTACTTGCAGATCGGCGGCCGGGGATTGCGGGCCTCGCCGGGCAAGACCCGGCTGGTCGTGCAGGACCACGGGGGGGCCTGGTGGCGGCACGGGAGCCTGAATGCCGACCGGCACTGGGACTTGAGCTACACGAACGCGATCGTGGCCGGCGTCCGGGCCGACCGGATGCGGAAGAAACTCGAGCGTGAGCCGATGCGGTGCCCGAAGTGCGGCGAGATCACCCTGCGCGCCGTCTGCGTCTGCGGGTGGGAACTGCCGCCGAAGAAGTCCCGGCCGGTCGTCACGACCGACGGGGAACTCCGCGAGATGACCGGGGACATCTTCGCCCCGCGTCGTCCGTACAAACGGCCGGACGGTGTCGAACTTTGGAAAAAAATGTTTTGGAGGAGTCGGACGGCCAAGGGAGAGCGTACGTTTCGCGCGGCAATGGCGTTGTTTGCTAGAGAAAATTTCAACCAATGGCCCGACGAGTCGTGGCCGTACATGCCTATTCGTGAGATCGACAAGTATCGGCTGGTTAAAAACGTCCCCATCGAAAACCTCGTGCAGGAGAACCGATGAAAAACCGCCCTAAGGGATCGCCCCCGGTCATCAGTTACCACGAATCCAGTTGTCCTAATGAAAAACTTGAAGGACCATGTCACATCTATTCGAGGTACAAGGACAAAAACGGTTACGGCTGGACATCGCTGAACGGCAAAAAGTATTCGGTTCATCGCTACGTGTGGGAAGTCGCTCATGGACCGATTCAAGAAGGTCTGGAAATCGACCATATGTGCAGAAACACTTCTTGCTGCAATGTCTTGCATTTGAGGGCAGTAACACACCGAACTAACACGATCGAAAACAGCGACAGTATCGCCGCCGTTCACTTGCGAAGAAACACCTGCAAATGGGGCCATGAGTGGACGCCAGAAAATACACGCATCCGCGCAAGAGTCGGCGGCCGTGATTGCCGAGCATGTGCGCGAATTCGTTTTGCAAAAATGGCCGAACGTGGCTGGAAAAGAAAGCCGGACAAGAAGGCATCGAAATGAAAGACCCTCTGCCCAAGATGGTCCGCGTCAACGCCGGCCGACCGTGCCCCGTGTGCAAGAAGGCCGCCTGGTGCCTCGTCTGCCCGACCGGGAAGTCGGCGATCTGCTCCCGGGTCGAGTCCCGAAAGAAATGCGGCGAGGCCGGCTGGCTCCACCGGCTCGACGAGCCGATCCCGTCCTTCACCCCGCCGCCAAAGCGGGAAGTCGCCCGCGGCGACTGGTACAAGACCGCCTGCGAACTCGCCGAACGTCTCCCCGCGGCCAAGCGCGAGGAACTGGCCGTCTCCCTCGGTCTGCCGCCGGACGCCCTCGGATGTCTAACTTTGTTGGGTTTGCACGAGGACCGAGGGGTAGTTTCGGTGGTTTTCCCGGAGCGGGACGGTTCCGGGCAGGTGATCGGGCTGAATAGGAGGCTCCCGGACGGCCGGAAGCTGCATTTGCCGGGGGGTGGGAGGGGAATCACACTTCCGGCGGGGTGGAAGGAGATCGCGTCCGGGCGGCCCTTATACGTCGTCGAGGGGCCGACCGACACGGCCGCGATGGTGGCCGCGGGCCTGAACGCGATCGGCCGGCCGTCGAACCGGGGCGGGGTCGAGTTCCTTGCCCGGGCGATGCAGGACGTCGAAGATCGGGTCGTGGTGATCCTGGGCGAGAACGACCGGCGGTGGAGCGAGGACTTCAACCGGTGGGACTGGCCGGGTCTGGTGGGCTGCATGGCCGTGGCCGGGGAACTGGCCCCGAAGGTCCGCCAGCCGGTGTTCTGGGCCCTGCCGCCGACGGACTACAAGGACGCCCGGGAGTACCTGACCGGCGAGCAGTTCGACGGGGTGACGTGGCCGGACCGTGGCAAGGCGTTCGAGGCCGAACTGACCTGTCACCCGGCCAAGCACGTCCCGGCCGGGTACACGCAGTACGCGGCCGAGGCGGACAAGAAACTGGGGTTCGACGAATCCCGATGGAGGGAGTGATGGGTGCCGCGACATTGGGCGGGAATAACTTCTGGGCCATCCCCGTGCGGTCTTGGGTTGCCATGCCAGCAACCAAGAAGTTCATCCACAATCCGCGAGAGTCTTCACGGCCCATTGGCCGGCTGGAGCGGTGGAGAAAGCGGCTCGCCGAATGCCACTACAGACTCGTCCCTTACATGTACAAGCGGCATTTCGCGACAACGACGCGAGAGCGTGGCGACCTGATATGGAGGTACATGGAAGAAGGGCTGTTGTTCGCCGCCGCTTCGTACAAACCGAAATACCGGAAGAACGGCAAACGAATCCGATTCACCACATGGGCGTGTCGGACCATTTATCAGTACGGGTTAGCCGCTGTGACCGAGTGGAGGGAAAGCTGGGCATTTGCTCACGTCGCACAGCGGGACGATGGGCGTGCGGCCCAGTCGTTTGATTTTGTCCCCGACCCGGCAACGGTCGAGGAGAAGTGGCCCTACGAAGGGTTCACCGACGAACAGTGGCGTTCGATCGCGGCCGGCGAAGAAGACAAGTCGCGCTGGCATGACATCGCCTATCGACGATTCGGGAAAGGCGAAACGCTCCAATCCATTGCCGACGACTACGGGATTACAAGGGAACGTGCCCGGCAGATCGCGGGCAGATACCTGACCCTTGCGAACAGCAAACTGAAGCTGATTCAACAGGGGGCACTGTGATGCCAGCCGCCAAGCAGAGCGAAGCCGACTTCCAGAAACAGGTCATCCAACTCGCCCGCCTGTACCGCTGGAAGGTCGCCCACTTCCGGGCGGCGATGAACAAGCGGGGCATGTGGCAGACGCCGGTTCAGGCCGACGGGGCCGGGTTCCCCGACCTCCTGATGGTCCGAGACCGGGTCATCGCGGCCGAACTGAAGTCGGAGAAGGGCAAGACCTCGCCGGAGCAGGACGCATGGCTGGCCCAGTTCCGGGCGGCGGGAATCGAGACGTACGTCTGGCGTCCGGCCGACTGGGACGAATTGGTGCGAGTGCTGACCGCCGACGGGCCTCTTGCACCGTCGCCGTCGGGCTGAGCAGTTCGCGGATGAGTCGAAGATCGTTCATGGCACCCTCGGGAATTCGGGCAGGCCGGAGTCCCGCACACCTTGTACCGGAGAGAGCAATGAGTTACATGGGGTTCGCCTTCGCCGCCCTCGGCTTCGTCGCCGGCTGGCTCTGGGGCGTCGGCGTCGGCGCCAAGTGGGAGCGGGAGGAGATGTTCGACGTGGACGAGGCCCTGGGCGAGGCCCGGGCGGAAATCCACCGACTCAACGACCTGATCGACGCCTACCAGATTCGGGTCCTCCGCAACGGGAGGCCCCAGTGAACGCCTCCCAACTCCGGGCCTCGACGATCAACTACCACGCCTTCGACGAGGTCTACGTCCGCGCCGGCATCACCCGGCCCGTCACCGGCCACAAGGCGGTCTCGTTCCGCGGCCGGAGAATCCTCCTTCTCACCACGGAGCCCGACGATGGGACTCGGCAAGAAACTCGACCGGACGCTCCGGTCATCCCCGGTGCCCTGTTCGACCCCGGACCTGATCTCCCTCCACGCGACCGGGCGGACGAACGCCCGGGCCCAGGTCTGGGCGGCGTTGCGGATTCTGGAACGGCAGGGCCGGGCGGTCAAAGTGTCGAGGAAGCCGACAGGGACGACGTGGACTTCGGATAAATGGGTCGGCCGGCGGTTGCCGGACCAAGGAACCCGGGGTATATGAAAAAACGCCGGAGGAGCGGTTCCCGAGCCGCCCCTCCGACTAGGTAACTGTCTGTAGCTCCAGACGAGGCACCGTAGGCAAAAGCATATCACGCTTTCCGCTTTCGGCCCCGTCACTTTGGCCATGCGAAGCCCTCAGACACGGATTCTTCGGCGCGTTGGTGCCTCCGTAACACGAACCGCCCCGGCCCCGGGTACGGCCCCTCAAAAGGCCCGTCGGCAGCGCCGGAAACCCTACCTCCCCTAACCGGAGGATGAATCAACGGAACCGGGAACGCGACGCCCGGTCCGGCCGCCAGCCGAAACCACGCCCCGACCAGAGTCGGGTTATCCGGGCAACGAGGCAGTAGTGGATCTGCCATACACCCCCCTGCGTCCCGGTCCGAAGGCATCCAGAAATTACGTGGGGATAAGGCCACGGCGGTGATTCGCGAGGTGTGATCGGGGACGGTTTGAAGACCGCGCGTTCGGCATAGAGCCTCGAAAGAGGGGAAATGCCGACGGGAAAGGGGGGTTCCGCCCTCCCACAGAGTACTTTGCCATGCCCAAGAACAAACGATTCGCCAAGTCGTCGATCCCTCGTGATCGGAACGGCCACCCCATTCGTTCGTGGCATGGCTTGTTTCCGAACAAGAAGCGCATGATGTGCCCGAAGTGCGGCCGTGTCGTAACGATCAGCGGATCGACGATGGCGACGATCAGGGCCACGAAAGGCGATCCGACCTGTCGGACATGCGAATCCGTCCTTCAGCCCATGACGGCGTAACCAACAACGAGGATGCCATGACCTTCGACGACTGGCGGAAGACCGTGGACCTGAACCGCTTCGGGACGAGTGACCCGATCACCGCTTACGCCCGGGCGGCGTTCGAGGCGGGGGCCGCTGCCGAGCGGGAGCGTTGTGCGAAGGTGGCCGAGACGTGGGCAGACCCTGAATTTATGGACTTTGCCAATTTCTCAATTGGCTCCATTCCGACAAAGGTCGTCGATTCTGCCGGAATTAGAATCGCCGAAGCCATCCGCAACCCGAAAGGATGACCTCATGCGACAACTCGAACGGATGAAGAAGGCCATCGCCGAGAACCGGAAGAAAGCCGGCGAGAAGCGGGCGATGCCCAAGCACTGCTGCAACACCGGCTGGACCGACGTCCACACGGCGGCGTGCCTGAAACGGCAACAGGAGGCGAAGCGTGCAAAGTCGTAGTCTCCCCGCCGCCACGAAGGACGAGAAGAAGCGGTTCGAGGCGATCGTCGCCCGCGGGTGCTGTGCCTGCCGGACCGAGCACGGCCGTCTCTGGATGCGGCCGGTGGAGATTCACCACCTGCTCGACGGGGGCGTGCGGATCGGCCACCACGCCACGGTCGGGCTCTGTAGCTGGCACCACCGGGGCGTCGTCCCGGGCGGCGACCTGACGGTGTCCGGGGCCACGCTCGTGTACGGCCCGAGCCTGTACCACGACGGGAAGGCGTTCAAGAAGCAGTACGGGACCGACAAGGCCCTGCTGGCGTTCCAAGAGTTCCTGCTGACTTTGCCCGAGGAGGAGTAAGTCATGACCCCAAACACGCCGGAACCGGCCCCGACGTTTGTATCCGTCACCCACGCCCTGTTTCAGGCTCGCATGTGGCGAGAGTATGCAATGACATTTGACGGCAAGCCGACACGACTCGGCATTGACCGCCGATGGTGTGAAACGGTCGGCAGGTGGGACCGAGCGTACTGCATGAAACGGGCATGGATTGCGGCTCGTGCGGCCCAGCGGATAAACCAAGAAATCGATGCGATGGACCGGGCGGCGGAACTCGAAACCACGGGAGGGGAAGCGTGAGCAAGTATCCCGAGTGCTGGGTGTTCGACGAAGACCGCCGCGTTTACGGCAAGGACGAACGCGGCCATTCGACGGGCGGACCGATTTATCGCGAGCATTGGGAGAAGCGGGAAATCATCGGCGAGACGCGGGTGTCGTGGCTTCTCAAATACGGCGGCAAGGTCAAGAAGAAGGGCCAGTGGGGCGTGGCGTTCAGCCAAGAGGAAGTGGACCGCAACGTGTGGGAACACGAGAACGCTTACCGACTGTCCGAACTGGTTAGGCGTCAACCCTACGAGGTGCTGCGGAAAATCGCCGACCTGATCGGGTTCACCGAAACCACGGGAGGGACGTAGGGATGAGCCAACCACAAGGTCCGGTCTACATCGGCCGGAACGAACTTCGGCTGAATCTCGCCACGATGAATCGGCTGATCCAGGACTGGATTCACGTCAACCACTCGGGCGGACCTTACGAAGTCCAGTCCGTGAAGTGGCAAGGCGAATCGTCAACCTTCGTCGTGACGTTCGACGACATGAAACCCACGAAAGGCGGCCAGTAACCATGCCCGACAACAACCACCCGCCCGTGTCCGTGCCGATGGTTCCGGTGCCCAACCCATCGCCGTGGTCTTTCACAGGCGGTTTCAAAATTGTCAACGGCGAGCCGACAAGCCTCACGAAACTGATGGCCGAATTCGCCGCCCTCACGGCGGAGAACGAGCGGCTGCGGGCGGACTTGCGGGAGGCGGTGGGGGCGTTGGCAAAGATTGCCGACCACGGCAAAGGATTTACTGACGAGCAGATGCACCTGCGGATTTACGCGGCCACCTATTACCGATGGGCCAAAAGCGAAGCCGACGCCGTCGTCGCCAAGCACCGGAAGGGGGAATCCGATGTTCTTTAAGCCGTACTACGACGTTGACAAAATCCTTGAAGGTCTTCAGCAGCCCATGTGGAGGGTGCCGCCGAACATGGACGGCGCGAAGGCACTGGCTGACGAAATCGAGTTGCTGCGGACCAAACTCTCCGACCGCGACCGGGAACTGTCGGCGGTGCGGGAGGCGAATGCCGTTCCTTCACCGGTCACTCCTTACGCCCGGATCGTGGACCTCGAATCCGAACTGGCCCGCGTGAAGGCGGCGTTGGGGGAGGCGTGCGGGTTGTTGAAGCCGTTTGAAGACGAACGCCACGCTGTCATGGACGGTCGCAAAGTACAGCCAAGAGACGAATCCCGGTTCCCTGTTGGCGTGACGTGGTCGCACCTGAAATGCGTCTCCGCATTCCTCGACAGCCAGGCGGCGAACTAACCCGCCCCCACGGGACACACGAGGCCGGGAGGCGATGACATACCTTTCACTCTTCTCCGGCATCGGCGGGTTCGACCTTGGCTTTGACCGGGCCGGAATGCGGTGCGTCGGTCAGGTTGAGATCGACCCGTACTGCCGGCGTGTGCTCGCGAAACACTGGCCGGACGTGCCGAAGCACGATGACGTGACGACGTTTGCTCGGCTGATCGCGGACTGTGACCCAGAAGGCGAGGAAGGCGATGTCAACTGCCCGATCCACGACGACGAATTCGGAGACTGCCCCTGCGTCGGGTTGCAACAGGTCATCGACGAATGGGGATGCCCCGACATCATCGTCGGCGGCGACCCGTGCCAAGCGAACAGCAACGCGGCCCGGTCCGGCGGCGGGAGCAAAGCCGTCAGTCTCGGAAACGAATTCGTCCGCATCGTCGAAAGGCTCATGCCCCGTTTCGTCGTTCGGGAAAACCCCGCGACGGTCCGCAAAGACGCGCCGTGGACGTGGCAGCGATTCGCAGGGGAACTTGTTCGGCTCGGATACCGGGTCGATGCCATGCGAATCCGGGCCTGTTGTGCCGGTGCAGACTTCCGCCGGGAGCGGATGTTCCTGCTCGCCGAACTTCCGGGCCCCGAACGCACGGGACTGGAAGGGGATGTCGGCCCGGTCGTGGCGAGAACGGTCCGTCGGGGACACGACGCCGACCTTGCCCGATCAGATCGGTGGAGTGCCGCACCCCGAATTTGTGGAGGAACTGTTCGGGTTCCCCATCGGGTGGACCGACTTAGGGGACTCGGAAACGCCGTATGCCCGGCAGTTGCGCAATACGTCGGACGCCGCCTGATGGAATCAAGCCGCCCCTCCTGCGGGGCGGGTAAACCGGGAGGGGAGAAGACGTGACTGTCAACGCTCTGATTCAAAAGCTGACCGACATCCGCGATACCGGCGGCGGAAAACACCAAGTGCTCGTTGACAAGTCGTCTTTGTGGGACGGCAACGGCACGTTCGAGAACTGCAACATCCACTCCGTCGGCAATAAGTGTGTCTACATGGTGGACGGTGACGGCCGTGTCATCATCAACAAAGACGGCAGTGAGCGGCTCCGAACGTCGGTCGTTCTGTCAGGCAGCAAGGAATCCACATAACCCGCCACGGCGGGAGAAGGGGAGGGGGAGATGGACGACGACTATGACCCGTCGAGTCATTGCCCGGAATGCGGCGAGCGAATGCAATCCGACAGTGACGGCGACGGCGTGATGACCATGAACTACGAATTTTGCGAAAACTGTGGCGCTAAAGACCCCGGCGAGCCGGTGCGGATCACGGAAGAACTCATCGCGTTCGGGCGACGCGAAGGCATCCTGCCGAACTAGCCCTCCCCCACGTCGGGGGAGTGACCCGCCCCGGAGTGCCACCGTGCTTTACGACCTCATCGCGTTTTACTTCCGCCGCACGAGCGACCACGCCTTCGCCCTGTGCGCCCACGCCACGAAGTACCTTTCCCCGAGGCAACTTCGCGACACGGCGGATTACTTCAAGGCGTTGGCCGAGAACCGGGAAACCCGACCATGAATGACCCGAAACAACCGCCGCGGAACGGTCTCTTCCTCGAAGAGAAAATCCGCATCATCGACTGGCTTCGCAAGATGGGCCAGCCCGGCATCGACCAGGCGAAATTGACGATGGGCGAAATGGCCGAGAAGGCCGCCGAACTCGTCAAGAAGCCGGTGACGCGGGCGAACATCCGCACGATCCTCGACTCGGTTCATCTCGAACCGTACGGGAATGGCGGCGGATCGACCCCGGCCAAGTTTTTGACCCAGTTCAACGACTTGACGAGCCGCGTTGAGGCGTTGGAAGCCGCGTGCAAGACGGCCGGAATCTGGCCCGTGTAACCCGCCCCCGCGTGGGGCTTAACCGGAGGGAGAGACTGATGGGACCGGGCATGTTCGACGACGCCGGCAAAGGCTGCGTCGTATTGCTGGTGATTTTCGCCACGACCTGCATCGCAATCGGGTTCTTTCTTTCGTGGGCCTTCCGTCACCTGTCCGTGACGTGGCAGTAACCCCCTCCCCGCGACCGGCGGGGCGTTCCGAAACGAGGAGGATGAGGACGTGGCTACTCGAACGATAACTGTGCACGACCGCTGCACAAAAGAAGGCTGCCGCCGTGTGCTCATGAGCATCGCCGAAGGCGAGCGCGGACTGTGCGGCGCTTGCACCGTGGCGTCGTGGACAGCCGAGCAGAAGGCGTCGATGGCTCGGCTTGTCGCGGTTGGGCTTAAGCCCGGTGCGACGGACGCAGAGAAAGAAGCCGCCGTATCCGACGCCATCAAGTATCACGGCAAAGACAAGGAGTCCTGCCGTGGATAAGCCGCTGAATGTCCGGGCCGCGATTGCTGCTGGCCTGACCGTCGAATGGCATGGGGCCGACTACCCGGGCTGGTACGTCAAGCGGACCCGTGTGGCCCACGAACTCGTCGGCGGTGTCGAGGGGTATTGGGACACGGTCCCCGCCTACTCCACCGTCGGCGAGGCGATGGGGCTGCTGGGGGCGTGGCACAAAGCGAAACCAGGCCGGTGCGTGACGGTGACGATGTGCCGCAACGGCCAGCACGAAGTGTATCTGTTTGAGCCGGACGTGAAGATGTTCTACGCGAGGGCTGACGAGATGCCGGACGCGGCCAAAGAAGCCATCGCCTCAACCCCCTAACACCCGCCGCGAGCGGGAGGAGAAGGACGGGATGTTTGCCACCGTGAGGACACCGATGACGTGGCCAGAGGCCGTATTGATGGTCGCCGTGTGTGCGGTCGTCGCGTTCTTCGTCTGGTGCGTGACCCGTAACGACTAACCCCCACGCCCCGCCGGCCCGTGGCGACGAACGGCCGGCAGAGAGTAGGTGATTGATATGGACGACGAGTACGAGCCGGAGTGCATGTGCGGCGACGAAGACTGCCCCCAATGCGGGAAGTCGTGCATGGAGTGCCGTGGAGAAGGGTGGGGGATTCTCGGCGACGACTTCAGCAATAACGACCCTCTTTGGAACGGTCCGGACGGGCAGGTTGTTGAGTGCCCGAACTGTCACGGGTCGGGACTCGCGAAGGACATGACCTACTGGTAACACCCCGCCCGCCGACGCCGATGAGCGGGCGTACTGTGTATCGGCACCTTTCACCACGGACGCCCGAGAGGGCGAGGAGAGAAGATGCAACCGTTCCAAGCCCGAGTCGTCGATGAGAAGCGGGAACTCGATTCCAAGATCGACAAGCTCAGCGACTTCATCGACATGAGCGGCCAGTTTGAAAAACTTGACGAGGGCGAGCAATCGAGGTTGAGGATTCAAAAGGCGTGCATGAAAGCGTACTCGACCGCGTTGGGCGAACGGATTGCCCACTTCAAGTAACCACCCCCACCTCCCCCGCACGTCGCGGGGAGGGGGATAAGGAGAAGAAGATGAAGCAGCTACTTCAGTGCTTAGTCCGTGAACGCGGGGCCATCGTATCGTCAGCCGACTGCTCCGTGATGGAGTTGGCTTTTGCGAGGGAAGAAGGGCGTTTCTTCGTTGACGAGGAGGGCCTTGGGTACGTCGTGAGGCCTGGTCAATGGCGAGAGAACGCCGAAGCGGCTCTCGAATCGGTCAAAGACCAGCACAATGCCGACAAGTACGGCGAATAACACACTCCCCCACCCACGGGCGGGGCGAAGGAGGACGGGATGAGCGAGGAACTGAAGGCGGCGGCGGAACGGATTCTCCACGCCATCCGGGTTCGTGAAGACTACGGCGGCGATATTCGTCGTGACGCTGCGTTTGAGATTTGCGAATGGATTGAATCCCTCCTCGAACCGAAGGACGCGAAATGACCCCCACCACCCCCGCCGGACGGATTGCGTTGAGGGACGCGACGTATCGTGATCCCGGCAAGCCGAAGCGATGCGAAACGTGCCGGAATTTTGAACGTCTACGGACGCCGAACGCCGGGTATTGCCGAATCGACGGCGAACACCTGAAGGTCGCGACGTGGGCCACCTGCGACGCCTGGGAGGGACGGAATGAACGCCAATGAGAAACCCGAACAGTCGGAGCGTAATCTACCGCACGCACTTCGCCCCGATGAGCTGACCGACGATGACGTTGAATTGATGCTCCGAATCGCGAAAGACACGGACGCGAAGTCGGGACGATATCAAGGCAAGCCAAAGTCGATTCCGCTATCGGAGCCCACCCGTGACTGACACCGAACGCTCGCTGCTCACCGCCGTCTGTGCGGCCCCGGCGGACGACTGGCCGAGGCTCGTATACGCCGATTGGTTGGAAGACCGCGATCCGGAGCGGGCCGCATTCATTCGCGTGCAGTGCGGTCGCGTTGCCGCAGAACGTGAGTACGACGAATGTCTCATGGCCGACTTGAGTCATTGCGACTCGACTCGTACGGCCGCAACCAAACGGCGAAAAGAACTCGTAGACCGGGAGGTTGAGCTTTGGTTGCAGGTCCGCGATTCGTATACGCCATGCGAGATGCAGTTCATCATCGAAAATGGTCGAATGCGAGACCGACACCGCCCGTCTCACGTCATCGTCCGTCGCGGCTTCCCAGACGTGATTCAATGCACGCTGGCTGAGTTCGTCGGCGAGGGGTGCTGGGCGTGCCACGGGCAACGCGGACGGACTGTTCAAAACGGCGGATACCGGGAATTCAGCGGCTCCTACCCGACTTGGCAGGATTGCTCGATTTGCTCCGGCACCGGCCGGCGCGAGCGCCTCGCGGAAGTGGCGGCACGGGAGATGTGGCCGGTCACGGGTGTGAGGCTGACGGGCGTTGAACCAATCAACACCGGGGAATTCGGCTGGCGATTTACTGCGGCGAACCAACTCCGCGGGCCGTACATGCTGCCGTACGAAATCTATCAAGCCCTGCCCGGTTGGCGTCCGAGCGGCCAAACCCAACCGACTTGGCGGTCTCGCGACCTCGCCCTCGCCGCCCTTTCGGACGCGGGCGTGCGGGTGATCGGGGGGCGGCGCACGAAATGACCCGCGGCCGGGTGGCGACCGCGGGTCCGATCGGGTCCTCTCCCACGCCACCCGACCCCGCCGGGCGAACGACGATCACCTCCTTTCGGCGGAAATCATCTCACCCGGCCCGGCGGATCAACCGACCGATGCGAGGAAGGCGGCGAGCAGTCGCCCGGCCAGTTCGACGTGGCCCATCGCGACGACGCCCGCGACGACGGCCAGTCCCCCGATCAGCCCGATGAGCAGTTGGAACAGCATCTTGAGGAATTCCTGCCCTTCCGGCGATTTGAACCAGTCTCCGATGATCTTCAGGAAGTTGGCGATCGCGTCGAGGATCGGCCGTTCCTCCATCGCGGCGGGCGGCAGGGACGCCACGCTCACGCCGGACATCGCGAAGGCGGTTTCGATCATCTCGTCGTCGAGCCGGCTCATCGCCCGGCGGACCTGCTGCCGGGTGTACCCGGTCTTTTGCAGGGCGTCCTGAAGGTGGCTTCGCAGGGCGATCTTGAACAGCGGTCCCATTTCGGGCCTCGGGAAAAGGAAACGGCGGGGGAATGCCCCGCCGTCGTTGTACCAGTCTTGGACCGCCCGTCAGCGGCGGAACCGCAGGACCGGAATTCGCCCGGCCCAGTTGACGAGCCGGACCCGGACACCCGTGACGACCGTGGACACGAACCGATGGGCCCGGGGGAACAGAACCCGGCGGTGGCCGTCGGTCATCGCGTACGCCTGGCCGGCCGCACACCCGCAGTTCGTGCAACCGGCGTCGGACGCGACCGATTCACTCTTGGACCAGACGAACGATCCTTCCGGTGCGGGCGTGCTGGCCGGGACCGAATCCCGGACGACTCGGCACCGGACGTTCCCCGAGCCATCGACGTAACACTCCGTCCGGTCCCCGGCCGACACGACGCAGGCCGTGGCCACGAGGGCGACGGCGGCGAGCAGGTACTTCATGGCAAACCTCCGTGAATGGGACGGCGACAGTTTATCCCTCGCCGCCCAGTTCGGCGTGGGGCGGGAGCGGGGTCAGGAGCAGTTTCAGGAGCGTCGGCCACACGACGCCGGGCCCGGACCGACGGTCCACGCCGGGTTGATCGACGTCGTAACTCCGCTCGATCAGCAGGCGTTGCAGTTCGGCCGTCGATGGGATGGGCAGGCCCTTCTTCGTCAGGGCGGATCGGTACAGGGCCAGCAGGCCGGCCACGAACGGGGTGGCCATGCTCGTGCCCGACATCCGCTGGAATCCCCCCCCCGGCTTGGCGGACCAGATGTTCGATCCCGGGGCGGCCGTGTTGATCTTCTTGCCCGAGGACGAGAAGGACGACACCGACAGGTTCTCGGTCACGGACGCGACCGAGATCGTCGAGGGCAACCGGCCCGGGTAATCGACCTCGGGGACGTTCGCCCCCGCGTTCCCGGCCGCGGCGACGACCCAGACCCCGGCCCGGGCCGCTTCGTCGCAGGCGTCCGCGATCTGGTCGTCCCGGCCACTCGACCCGATCGACAGGCTGACGATCTTCGCCCCCTTCGAGACGCACGACCGGATGCCGTTGGCGATCCACGAGCCGGCCCCACTCCCGCCGTCGGAGAGGCCCTTGGCGACGACGAGCCGGGCGCCCGGGGCCACGCCCACGTTCGGGTCGTTCCCCGCCACGGTCCCGCAGCAATGCGTCCCGTGGCCGTTCCGGTCCTCGGGGCCGGACGCGGACCCGGTGAAGTCCTTCCGGTCGAGGACTTGGGTGGTCAGGAGCGGGTGAAGGACGTCGCAGCCCGTGTCCACGACGCCCACGATGACGCCGGTGCCGTCCGCCTCGGACCGGAGGGCGTTCACGTCGAGCGCGACCATGCCCCAGTTGGCGGGGCCGGCCAGGCTGACGGCCGACGGTCCGACGATGAGGTCGTCCGGGATGCGGATGGGCAGTTCGGTCATGAGTTCGTCCGTGTCGTCGAGGTGGTTGGTGCTCATTGGAACAACTCCGCGAGCTTGGCGATGGGGGTGGACTCCGTGAGCGGCACGGGCGGCTTCACGACGGTGAACGATTTCCCGTCCGCGGCGATCCGCAGCGGGACGACGAAGGGGATCACGGTCCCGGCCGGGGCGGTGTAGACCGCCTTCGAGTCGGCGAACGTCACGTCCCGGACAAGAATGCCGGCCTTCCGGTGGGCGTCCCACGCCGGGTCCGCCATGACTTTCGCGAACGACGGGAGGGCCGGTCCGTCCTGCCGGACCACGAACAGGTACGGCGTCCCGGTCTTGGGGTGGTCAACCGGGTCGGTCGGCTTGTCCGGCGGCTTCGCGGCCCCGCCGATGACGAGCGTGGTGATCGCCTCGGCCCCGCCGTCCTCGTTGCCCGCGTAGGCGAGGATGCGGTAGCGGCCGGGCTTGGCGGCGACGACGACCGTGACCGTCTTGTCGGTCAGCAGGTTGGACGGGAAGACCGCCAAGCCCGCGTCGAGGGTGACGTAACGGACCCACTTGCCGGTCGTCTGGGCCTTGACCTCGACGAACGAAACCGGCTCCCCGGTGATCTCCGGGGGCAGGGTGCAGGTGGGCGGGGCGGCCGACAGGGGCAGGGCGAACAGAAGGGACAGCAACGCCGAGCGGAACATGACCACCTCCGGGATGGGGAACCCGGAGGATTCTACTATTTCGGTGCCCAGTCGGTCGCGACGACCCCGTCCACGGCACACAGGCACCATTCGCCCGTGGCCGGGGGCCGCTTGACGGTTATCGTGTCGTCGATGGGCGGGACCGGGTTATCCTTGACGACGGGAACGTCCTTCGGCGGTCGATCACTCATAGGGGTCTCCGATGAAAATGTGGCTCGTGCGGCTGGGAGTGGCCGGGTTTGCGGCCCTGAACATCCTCGTCATCGTATACGTCTGGTCGCCGCCGCCCCCGGCGGAAATGACCTTGGGCCGGTTGGCCGAGAGCGGGGACGAATACCGGGGCCGGCGCGTCACGGTTCGCAATTCGGTCGGGGGGAAGCCGGACGGGGTCTGGCTCGTCTTCGACGCGATCCGGGCGGACCGGCACGTCGTCGTCATGGAACGAAAAGACCCGTCCGAAGACGGGCCGGTGTTCGAGGGCTGGTGCTACGGGATTCGCCGGACGCCGCTTGCCGGGTGCCCGGTTCCCCCGCCGTTCCTCTACATCGCCTTCGCGGAACGGTCGAGGTGAATCAGGGCCAGCAGTTCCTTCCGCTCCTCGCGGCATTGGGCCGCGAGTTCCTTGACGACGTTCCGGTGACCGTCGGCGAGCGCCCGGCAGGCTTCGAGGTGGCATTGATTCTGCTTGTCCGAGCAGTGCTTAAGGTCGGCCGACAATTCCGACACCATCTTCTGGCTCGTCGTGGCCTGCCGCTCCATGATTTCCTTGAGGAGGGGGACGCCCCGGGCGAGGCACCACCACCCGAAGAAACACCACAGGCCCAGCATCCCGCCTTGCAGGACAACCTTGAACAGTTCCGATTCCGGCATGGCAGCCTCACTGGGGGCGGATGACCTGAATCTTCGACTCCACGGCCGCGGCGGACCGTTCCAGACTGTGCAACTTCCGGTCCGTGGACGCCATGGCCTCGTCGAGCGAGTCCTTAATGACTTGGACCTTCTGGACTTGGGCGTCCTGCTTGATCTGGACGTCGTTGAGTTTTGTCGTGTTCCACGCGGTGATGACCGCGCACACGGCCGCCGCGAGGGCGGCGATCACGGAACAGACGTCGTTGGCGGTCCACTTCATGACGGTCCTCCGGTGGGATTGGTTTTACCCGGACTACCGACGGTCGTAAACCTGTGCCCCCATGCCGAGCATGGCGAAGAGGGACAGGATCGCCCCCTCGGTCATCCCGTTCGACTTCATGATGTCGATGACTTCCTGTGGGGCGATGGGCACGACGCCCCCGGCGACCTTGAGGGCGATCCCGTCTCCGACGACATCCTTCAGGGTCTTCTTCGGCTGGGGGGCGTACTGGGGGAACACGAAGTCGGAGGCCACCCCGGCCGCCGGGGCGAGTTTGTTCCGCACGAACCGGACGGCCGTCGTCCCCGTGTCGTTCCCCGGCCGGGCGCCCGGACCCCGGAGCGGGACGACCGTTTTGTCGGGGCGGACCGACTCCCCGGTCGCCAGCCGGCCACCGAGGACGGTGATCTGCGACAGCCCGGCCAGCGGGTCCATCCGGGTCTCCCCGACCTTCACCTTCCCGAAGTCGGCCGACCGGGGGTCCGTCCCGATCTCGGCCCGGTCCCCGAAGAACGCCTTCGCCGCGGCGTAGAAGGCCGCGAGGCCGAGCAGGGCCTTGCCGTACTCTTTGGCGATCAACCCCCGGGCCCGGGGCGGGGCCGTGACGAGCGGCTGGCCGGCGAGAATCTGGAACCGGCTGGCGAGGTAGCGGGGCGAGAAGAAGACTTGGGCGAGGGTCGCGGCCGAGTCGTCGAGCCGACCGGGGAGCGTACCCCGGCCACTCGCCTTGTTGACGTAATCCGCGATCGCGGCGGCTTCCCGGAGGTCCGGCTGGCCGTTCCGGGCCATCGTCCCGGCCATCGCGTCGAACGTGTCGGCCCGCATCCGGTTCAGGAACATCGTGAACCCGCGTTCGGACGCCGCCACGCCGGGTATCTTCTGGACCCACCGGCCGAGGAAGGCTTCCTCCTGGGCGTTGACCGGCTGGTAGTGGTCGGACAGGTACAGCCCGGCCGCGTCGTACAGCCCGTTCTGGGCGTTGGGGCGGTCCTTGATTTCCTGCTGGGCCCGGTCGTAGAACCGCTCGCTGGCGGCGGCCTTGAGCATCGCCACGGAGGCTTTCGCGGCCCGGGCCGGGTTGCCGAGCGTCAGCATGGCCCCCTGCCGGAACGGGGCCGACAGGTCGTAGGCCGTGATGAAGGCCCGAAAGGCGTTGTTCGCCTCCATCGCGGTTTCGACGGCGACCCGGCCGGCGGACCGGAGACGGCGGCCGAACCCGTCCTGCATCGACTTCGCCTCGTTCTTCGCCCGGTTCAGTTCGACCTTCGCCCCGGTGAGGTCCATCTTCGAGACATCGGTTTCCTTCTTCGCCCGTTCCCAGATTTGCTGGACGAAAGGCTTCACGTCGTCGCCGAACTTCGAGGTGATCCGCTGGGCGAAATCGCCGAACGTCAGGCCCGTCTTCACGATCTTGGCGGCCGTGTACTTCGCGAGCAGCGGGATCGCCTCGGGGTCGAACCCGGAGAACAGTTTGTCCGGGCCGAACTTCCGGGCGATCTCCTTGGCCGAGTCGGTTTCGAGTTTGTCGGCCCATTGCCACGCCCGGGACTTCGTGGCCGGTTCGCCCAGTTTCGCCTTCTTGGGGCCGGCGAACAGGGAGCCGAGCCATTCCTTGACCCGGGCGACGATGCCGGGGGCGGGCGGGTTGGCCTCGGGGAGTGCCGGTTGCTTCTCGAGGAAGTCGATCCGGTCCTGGGCCCGCTCGATCCGGTCGGCGAGTTCCACGACCTTCCGGGTCTCGGCCGCGTCGAGGGGGGACTTCTTGGCGCGGATCGCGGCGTTCATCAGGCCCCCGAGCGTGTAGTCGTCCCGGGCGAGTTGCCGGCGGAACTGAAGCGACCTGCCCGCGTCGGTCCCGATCCGCTTCGTGACCCCGTCCACCCGGTCGAAGGCGGCCTTCAACTCCTGGGCCTCGGCGTCGAACCGCTGGAACTCGCTCACCCGGTTGGCGAGGAGTTCCGCGTTCGCCTTCCGCTGGACCCGGGCGAACGCGGTCTTGAGCGTGACCTGGTGGTGGAGGAGGATCGCGTTCTCGTCCACGTCGGTCGGCCGGTGTTTCCGGGCGAGTTCGTCCACGAGCCGGTTCGCGGCGCCGGGGTCGGTCGAGAGCCGGGCCAACGCCCGGTCCCATGCGTCCTGGTTGGGGATGCGGGCGGCTTCCATCAGCGGCGGCAGGCCGTTCTTGACCCGGAACTCGTCCACCTTCGCGTTCGCGAGGGCGAATTCCTTCCCGGCGTCCGGGGCGGTGGCCTTGAGCCGGGCCGCTTCCGCTTCCGCCTGTTTCCAGATGTCGGCGGCCCGGGGCCGGATGGACTCCCCGAACCGCTGGACGAGGGCCTGCGTGAACTCGGCGAGCGTGACCCCGCCCCGGAGAATCTTCGCGGCGGCGAGCTTGACGTAGGGGACCAGCATCTCGGGCGAGGCGGTGTTGAGCCGGCCCTTCATCTCGGCGATCTGTTCCTTGGCACTGGCTTCCAGCCCGTCGGCAACCGCGGACAACTTGCCGAGAACCCCTACGGGCTTTCCGGCTTCGTCGCGGGCGACTGCGTCGGGGCCGGATTGTTCTCCGCGAGGTGCCGGTTCTTTCGCAGCCACTTCGCGACCTGCCGCCGGAGAGGGGGCGGGAGCTTCTTGAGGTTTGGCGGCATCACCCGGACGCTCGCCACCTGGCCCCGGTCCAACTTCAACAATTCCGCGAAGTTCCCCGCGGGCCCGCTCGCCCCGAGCCTCACGTTCGGCTTTGTGGGTCTTGAGGCCAGCTTCGGCTTGTTTGAGTTCATCGCCCACCCCGTAGGAGAAATCGGCCCCCCGGAACGTCCGGGTCGTCCCGTCCTTCATCGTCACGACGATGTCGCTGGCCCGCAGAATCTCCCGGGCCGCGTCCATCTTGGCCCTGAGGTCCGCCGGGCTGTCGGCCCGGTACAGGAACTCGTCGCCCTTCTCGTGGTAGGCGTCCAGCCCGGCCATCTTCAGGGCGTTCGCCTTCGCCTTGAGCAACTGGTCCCCGGCCTCGTACCCGTAGGTGTCGTTGAACGCTTTGAGGGCGTCGGCGTCGGACATCGCGACCGTCTTGGCTGGTCCGGCTTCCTCAAAGGCCCGGCGGTTGGGCAGATCGACGACTTGGGAGGTCAGCAGTTCCCGCGCCCGCTCCTCGGGCGTCATCTCGGCCACGGTCTTGCGGCGGACGGCGTCCTTCCGGCGGTCCGGCGGCTTCGCCGCGGCGTTCGTCGCCTCCTGTTGGGCCCGGAACAGTTCCGGGTCGAACCGTTTCGGGGCCAGCCGCTCGTCCACCGGGGCGGCGAAGATTTCGTCGAGCAGGGCGTTGGCGCGCAGGTCCGCCGGGGCCTTGGCCGGTTCCGGCGGCTTCGCGGGGGCGGCGAAGAAGTCTTCGAGGTCGGCGTTCGGCCGCAAGGTGTCTTCGGATACCCGCTTCGGTTCAGGTGGCAGGGCAGGCTCGGCCGCCTTCTTGACCCGACCCAAGCCCTTTGCCTTGGCGGGCGGTGCGGCCGGGGCGTCGGACTCGTTGACCATCCGCTCCGACGGGGGCGGCGGCCGGTATTCGACACGATCCCGCGTTCCGGGCAGGTCCAGGCCGGGCGTGGCCATCAATTCTTCGAGTGCGGACAGTTTCCGCATCGGAGGAGGCGTGTCGGACGGCCGCCGGGCCTCCGGGGCGGCCGGTGGCGGGGCGATCTCCGGTTCCGGGGCGGCAGGAACCGTCTGGGCCGGCTGCTCGTCAGGAAGGGCCTGTTTTGCCGATTCCGGGGCCGTGGCAGGTTCCGGTGCGGTTTCCGGGCTCCGGACGAGGTCGGCGAAGTCCCGGATCACGCTGTCCCGGATTTCCTCGGGCGGGCGGGTAAGGGATTCTTGGAGGATGCGGGCGGCCAAGTCGGCGTCGGCCCCCTTGGCGGCGAGGTGATCGGCGGCCTTCTGCAGCGATTCGACCTGTCCGACTTTCCGGCCACTGGCGGCGGCAAACCCGGCCCCGATGAGGGCTTGTGACGCCAGACCGGCCCACGCATCCCCGGATTCGCCCCGGTAGAACTGGCCGATCGTGCCGTACTTCGTCTCCGTCTGCCACTTCTCGTCGATCCCGGCCTTTTTCATCGCCTCATCGCCGAGGGTCACGAGCACGTCCGCGGCGGCCTGCTCCGTCGGCATGACGGCGGCCCCAATCCCGGCCCGGCCGAGCAGGGACTTCCCTTCGCCCAGCTTGGCGGCGTGGCCCATGATCGCGTTCTGGATTGCGCCCTTGAGCAAGGGCGGGGCGACGTTCTTCGGGTCGTACCAGTTTCCGCCGTTCTTGTTGGCCCGCTCTTGGCTTTCGGCGAGCCAGACGGACGGCGTGAGGGGCGTGGCGGCGGCTTGGGTGGCGACGGACTGGGCGGTCGGGGACGCGGCGAGTTTGGCGATCGGGGCCGGTGCGGCGGCGGCGACCCGGCCGAGGCCCAGTGCCCGGCCGGCGGCGCCCACGGCCTGCCCGCCGACGACGGCTTCCCCGATGACCGACGGGGCGAAGGCGACCGCCCCGGCGATCTTCTGGGGGATGGTCTTGTTGGCCTGCCGCTGCTGGCCGAGTTCGTATTCGGCGACGATCCCGAGTTGGGCGTCCGTCGCCGTCCGGTTGTCGAACGCCTTCTTGGCCTCGCCGTACTCGGCGGCCTGATTGCGGCGGACAAGGGCGGACGCGAAGGGGATGGAGGATTCGAGGACGTCGCGGACGCTCGTGCCGAGGAGTTCCGGTTCGGACGCCCGGCGGTCCCACGCCCACTTCTGCGAGGACTGGACCCGCTCGTCCCACGACGCCTTCGGTTCCTCCCACTTCGGCAGGTTCGCGACGGGGTCGGCCGTCCACTGGGGCAGCGAGTCAAGGAGGTCCGGCATGGTCAGCCCTTCAGGTTCTTGAGTGCCTTCGTGACGGCCTCGTACTCGGCCCGGAGCGCGGGGTTCTTCGGGGACAGGAAGTCCGGGCTGGCCATGATCCGGCGAAGGTCCGTCAGCAGGCGGTCAAGTTCCGGCTGCTTCTCGGGCGACACCTTCATCTCGGACCGGATCGCCTCGACCGTGTCGGCCGCGTCACGGGCCTTGACCTCATTCAGCACGGCCATGCCCCGGCGAGGGGACGGCGGCTGGGCGGCCTGCTGCGGGGTCGGTTCGGCTTGCGGGGCCTCGACGGGGGCCTGCTTGAACTCCGACCGCATCCCGTCCACCCGGCGGGTGATGAGATCGGCCCGGGCCGCGGCGTTGGAATCCTTGCCGTCCGCCCCTTTAAGGACTGGCAACTGGCCCTCGGCATACGCCTTCGCGTCCTTCAGGGCCTTGGCCTCGTCGAACCGGCCCTCGGTCGAGAGGTGGCCCCACTCCCCGCCCGGCTTCTCCTCGCCGCCCTTCCCGGCGTGCTCGAGGAGCGGGTTGTACAGTCGGCCCGTCTTCTGGTCGTAGGCGAGGAACGACGTCCGGCCCGTCTCCGGGTTCGTGAAGGCTTGGACGGTGATCCCCTTCATCGCCATGTCCACCATGAACTTCTCGCTCATAGCGGCGGTTTTCTGGTAGTCCGCGACCTCCCGCTGCCGCATCTGGGCCTGCTGTTCGAGCGCCTTGGACTGCTGGTACTGGGACCGCCGCTGGAAGGCATTGATTCCGGTCAGCAACTCCATCTCGGCGTCGCCGGCCTGCTCGTCCGTCAGGATGCCCTCGGCCTTCTGCCGCTGGATCGTCGCCAGCCCGTTGATCCGGCGGGTCTGCTCGTCCTGCTCCTGCTTGGTAATGGCGACGTTCATCTTCGCCATCTCGAACTGCTGGGCCCGCATCTGCTGCTGCCGCGCGGCCTCGAACTCCCGCTGCTGGGCCTGCCGGGCGAAGTCCATCTGGAACTGCTGCTGAATCCGGCGGGCGTCGAGTTCCGCGTCCGTCTCCGCGGCCCGGGTCAGATTCCCGGCCGAGGCGATCGAGGCTTGGGTGTACGCCTGGGACTGCTGCATCTGCCGCTGGGCGTCGATCCGGTCCCGCTGGTCCGCGAGACTGGCCGCGGCCCGGGCGTTGAAGGGGCTGGCGGGGGCGAACGTGATAGGCATTGCGGGACTCCGAAAGTCCCTGAAATGATAGCGGGTCAGACGATGGGCCGTAGCACGCCGTCGTTATCCTTGAACGTGAGCCGGTTCGTCGAGACGTTGAAGAACAACTCGCCCACAAAGGCGTCCGGTCCCGTGACCTGCCGGGGGACGTAGGCGATGGCCCACCCCGCGTTCGTCTTGTAGATGCCCCCGGACGTCACGAGCCCGTTGAGGATGTCGCCCACAATTTCGGTGAACCGCACGCTGCGTGGGTCGATCTTCTCGGGCTGGCCGTCCTTCGGGGGCACCCGCATCGGCACCCGGGGCACGACCCGGCCGGCGAGTCGGTTGTTTGAGAAGATCGACGGGGAGGGCACCCACGCGGGGAAGGGTTGGGCGGGTTCGGCGGCCCATGCGTCCGCCCCGGCCACGTCCGGCCGGTCGGCGAAGAGGACGGATTCCTCCTCGCCGTCGAACCGGGCAAACGACGTGGGCTCGAAGACGGTCATCCCACTTCCTCGACCATGACACCGCCGCTGAACTCCAGCGAGGCCGCCGGGGCCCCCAGAAGCTCGAAGACGGCCCCCTGATCCGGGCCGAAGTAAATCCCGCCGTCCCCGAGATTCCAGTTCCACCCGCCGTACAGGTGGCCCCCGAGGGGGAACCGGTCGGTGAACGCCCCCGAGGTCGTCGCCGGGGTCGTGTCGTTCGTCCGGGCGGTGAACGTCGCCGCGGCGTCGCCCGGGTCGAGCGGCCGGGGTGTGGCCGCCGCGCCACCGGACCCGAGCGTGATCGTCGCGGTCGTGAACTTGAGGTTCAGCCGGAGGCCCTGGGCGGTCGGCAGGGTGTTCGTGTTGAAGAACAGCCACGCCCGGAACAGGCGGTTCATCTTCCCCGCCCCGCCCTTGAGCGAGACGAGGTCTTGGGCCGCCGTGACGGTCACGTTTTTGAAGTTGACGCTATAGACGCGGGGCATGAAACGGGCCTCCGGTGACTCCCTACGGCTCAAAATGAGCCGTAGGCAAAAAACGCTGTTTTGCTAGGGAAATCAACGCATCTCAATTATGAGAACGGGCGGTCAGTCGGCCCACCCCGAGAGGTAGTCCACGTTGCCGAAATCGTACCCGGCGTTGGGGTCGTCCTCCCACCCCATGACGCCCACGTCGGACGGCAGGTAGCCCCAGTCGGCGAGGTCTTGGTAGCCCGCCCCGGCGTCCGGGGTGAAGACGCTGTCGCCGCCGTAATACTGGGAGTCGGAGTAGGAGTCCCACGGGTCGGTCACGGGGTCATACCCGCCGTACCCGCCGTACCCGCCCACTCCGTATCCCCCGAACCCGCCGCTGTTGCCGAACGAGAAGCTGCCGCCGCCCCCGAAGAATCCGCCCGGGGCCATCGTCGAGTACGCCCCGCCCGTGGGGTCGCGGGACCCCCACGGGGACGGGCTGCCGGGACGGCCGGAGACGGCGCGGGTGTCGGACATCATCATCGGCGAAGTCTGACGGCCCCGGTCCGCCTGGTTCCCGTACATCTGGGCGAGGGAGGCGTACATCCCGGCGTCCGGGTAGGGGGCGTTGACCCGCTCGAGGGCGGCGAGTTGGGCCTGCCCAAGTCCGGCGTTCATGGAGGCCGAGTTCTGCATGGCCCCGAGCCGGGCCTGGCCGAGTTGGCTCGCGTAGTTCGCCCCGAGTTGGGCGAAGCGGTTCTGGCTGTCCGTGATCGCCCGGGCCCGGTCGAGGCCGATCGCCCGCTGCATGTTCGCCTGGACGGTCGAGTTCCCGAGGCCGCGGCTGACGGCGTTCTGGGCCGCGGCCCCGGCCTGGGCGTTGTACTGGGTGTTGATGTCGGTCAGGTTCGTCTCGTTCGTGCCGGCGATACGGCCGAGGACGTCGCCGTAGAGGGCGCTGTAGCCGTCGAGGATGCCCTGGTACTGCTGGTCCACCCCGGACCGCAGGGCCTCGAACCCGGTCTGGACGCCCCCGAAGAGGGCCTGATTCATCCCCAAGGCGGCCTGATACTGCTGGTTGTAATTCTGGCCGAGTTGGCCGAGGGCGGCTTGCGGGTCGCCCCCGAGCCCGGCGAGGGCGTTGCCGCCCGCGGCGAGGGACTGGAACGGGAGGCTGGTCGAAAGGTTGGGCACGGCCACGGACGCCTCCTACATTGTTTTCAGCCGGGGTGGACTGGACCCCACACCCGGCAACACAACACCCGCTTGAAGGAGCGAGGCCATGTCTTCTGACGATCAATCTATCGTCGAGTATCGCGAGATCAAAGAATTCCCGGGATACCGTGCTGGTTCGGATGGGTCGGTTTGGTCATGTCGGCCCGTCAACGGGCGTGGGCCACTAAAAGAGAGTTGGCGAAAACTGAACCCGTCCACAGACAGTAAAGGGAGGTGTGTCGTCTCTATCTGTTCTGGGGCGTGCCGCCGGCAATTTCAGGTTCACACGCTCGTTTTGTTGGCATTCGTTGGGCCCAAGCCACCGGGGATGCAATGCCGCCATTACCCAGACCCTGACCCAACAAACTGCCGTCTGGGAAACTTGCGATGGGGTACTCAGAAAGAAAATGCCGAGGACTCTGTCGCCAAAGGCGTTCAAGTTAACGGGGAACGGTGCCACCGATCAAAACTGACTGCCGAGCAAGTTATAGAGATTCGCCAACAGCACACTGGCAAGCGAGGCGAGAACGTTCGTCTCGCCAATATTTACGGTATTGCCCCCACAAACATATCTAGGATTGTCTCAGGCAAGACTTGGAAGCATTTACTTGCCTCGCCTTCTAACCTTCCCTTGCGTATCGACTAGGCATCGTATCGACTCCATCGCCCAAACACTGGCCGAAGATAGCTGGATATAGCATGCATATCCTGATCTTTTTACCGTGTCTGTAAAATTTCTTCCTGCGGTCCAAGTGCCAGTAGAAACAGGGTCAGATGCCAGTGCTTCCTCTGCCGTTTCGCCGACATATACGGAGTAAGATACCTCACCAGAAGCGGACGCCAGGATGCCTTGCACTTCGTTTAAAAGCACAGAATCGGAATAATTAGTCAAAAATGGTCCGATAACCACTTCCGACAAAATCGGGTTGCCGTCATCAGTTTCGGCGTCTGATGAGACGCTACGAACATAACCATTCCAGCTTCCGATGAGGGCCTGCCGGTCGTCGGCCTCGTTCCCGTCGAACGTCACGCAGCAGAGCGGGTTCTGGTTCTGGTCGGTGAACGTGTCCTGCCACCACGACTGGGCGCGGGACTCCCAAACGTAGTGCGTGGCCGGGGCCGGGTACGACAGGAGCGTGACCCAGACGTGGAGTTGCTGGTAGCGGTCGTTCCACTGAAGGGCGACGTTGTAGAGTCCGGTGTCGATGTCTTGGAGCAGGTTGTCGATGGGCTGGCTCATCCGCTGGGGCTGGTTCCCCGGGACGAAGCGGTAAATCCCCATCCGGTTCGAGAAGAAGTACACGACCCCCGCCGGGTCCATCGCCCACGCCTTGCCCCAGAGGATGCCGACACTCGTCGTCACGAGGTCGATGCTGCCCCCGTAGTTCGGGTCGCCCCGGAAGATCGCGATGCTCGAGTCCATCCCGACGATCAACTGGTCGTCGCTGTACGGGATCAGGGCCGTGACCACGTCCTGCATCTGCCCCTGCGGCCCCACGGCGCCGCTCCACGCCGCGTCCGGGGGGACCGGCAGGGCCGGGGCGTAGTTGAAGTTGAAGGGGTCGGACACCTTCGTCATGACGATGAGGCTGGGGTCGAGGAGGAGCCCGGAGAGGACGGTCCGGCCCCGCCAGGTGCAGATCAGGCGGGGCGTGTTGTCCTCGGAATCGACCGGCAGCGTGCCCTCGGTGGCGGTCCACGTCCGTACGGTGTTGTCGAGCGGGTCGAAGTAGCACCAATTCGTCCCGTCGGCGAAGAACAGGAGTTGATTGTTGACGGCCGAGTGGACGAGCCCGGTCGCGTTGAGCGGGGGCGTCTCCCCGGTCGTGTTCGTGGCCGCGGTCCACGCGGAGGTCCCGGCGGCGACGTAGTAGACGGTCCCGGCGTGGACGGCGACGAGCCGCACGTCGCGGCCGGACTGACTGGATTGCACGGGGGTGGCCTCCACGGTAACGACGACGTTCAAGCCCTGAATGACGTAGGTCGTGCCGTTCGGTTGAGTCGCGAGGAACTTGACGAGGCCCGCCCGGCTGCCGCCCCGGGACCGGCCCTGCGCGTCGAACGTGCGGACGTTGTAGGCTTGGGCGGCCGTCCGGGCGTACTGCCCGTTGACCGCCGGCCGGTTCGGCTGTCGGGAGTAGGCCGTCGAGGTGTCGAGGCCCGCCTTGGGGAAGTGGAGGTCGATCGTGTCCATCAGTACGGGCCCGGGGTTGGCGGGGGCGTCCGCGTCACTTCGACCAAGTGGGGCGGGGCCGGGACGAATTCGATGTAGTTGTTAATGAACTGGAGGTACGCGCCGCCCGTGATCGACACTCGCTGGCCTTGTCGTGGCAGGAGCGACGCCCGCACGTCTTGGGTGTACCCGCCCGCCGCGGCGGAAAGCGTCATGAGCGTACTCGCCCGCCCGGACGAATCCGTCGTCAGGACGACGTTCCGAAAGGCGTTGACGGCGGTGGACGGCGTGACCCCGTCCGGCGCGTAAGTGTACAGTTCAAGCATGACGCGGCGATTGGTGACCGGCTGGCCGGCGTTGGTCAGGCGGACGTTGATCGGGAATTGGATGACGTTGTTCGACCCGATGTACGGCAGGAGTTCCGGGGACGTGATGGGGGCGACGCCGTCCGTCGGGGTCCCCAGGCCGTAGTAGAACAAATATCCGATGTCGCTCGTGACTTCGAGCGTGTAATTCGGCTTCCATAACACTTGCGTGTACCCGGTTACGGTCCTCGTCCGGCCCGTGATCGCGTCGGTGTACTCGTTCACGACCGTGTAGCTGACAACCCCCTCGTACGTCGGCTCGTTGACAACGAAGGTCGCGATCCCGCTCCCGTTCGTCGTGCCCACGTCGCCCTCCCCGTCGGAGGTCCGCGGGTTCGCGTACAAGGTGATCGTCTGCGACGAGATCGGGGACGAGCCGGGCAGTTGGAGGAGCGTGGCCGTCAGCGTGACGGGCGTGCCGTTTGTCTGGGTCGTCGCCGAGGGGACGACTTGGACCCGGCGGCGGACCGGAACCGGGCGGTTGCGGTTGGGCTGGTTCCCGCTGCCGATCGGCGGGATGTCCCGGCCCGGGTTCCGCTGGCTGTGGTTGTTCGTGCTCGGGTCGGGGACGAAGTCCGGGCTGTAATACTCGAACGTACTATTCAGCAGGTCCGCGTCGAGAATGACGATCTGGCTGAGGTTCTGGATCGGCGAAAGCGTGTTGTAACGCAGGATCGCTTTCCCGTCCCCGGCGTGGGCCGCGTTGAGCGTCAGGGGGTCGCCGCCCGTGTCGCACGCGGCCCCGCCGCCACCCCCGCCCGGGGTGGACCCGGCCGTGGCGTACGCCTCGACGCCGGGGTCTCCCGTCGCACCGTCCCCACCCGCCCCGCCCGGGTTGGACCCGGCCCCGGCCGACCCGCCGG
>JACCDG010153116.1_pt1 | contig 45959 bp, 35 predicted proteins | sample 7442471 | NCBI WGS metagenome assembly JACCDG01 (sample SAMN15323444, study PRJNA562643) | freshwater metagenome | isolation source: river surface water | place: USA:Blue River Watershed | collected 2017-08-17
TAGTTCAGGTTAAAGATATAGATAACCGTAAACAAATGGCATTGGATAGATTAAGAGATTTCAAAAAAGAAGGTATTGAAGTAAACGCTGATGAGTTTATGGAAAGATGTGGATTGGGTGAGATGAACGAGAAGTGGAGTGCAAAGTATAAGAAATCAATCAATTGTTCTAACCCAAAAGGATTTTCCCAAAAAGCACACTGCCAGGGTAGAAAAAAGCACGAAGTAATTGAAGAAGCAATGCAATTATTCTTAGAAAAGAATTGTCCAACTGATCCTGAAAAATGGTCAGCATCTAAAGCAGCAGCTAAAAGAAAGTTTGATGTATATCCGTCAGCATACGCAAATGGTTGGGCTGCAAAAAATTACAAATCTAAAGGTGGGGGTTGGAAAACTTGTAAATAATGATTAGATTAAAATCACTTTTAAAAGAAAATATTTTATATACAATAGCTATTAATGTAGCTGTAACAGCCGCTATATGGGCTATTAAGAAAGCTATACTTTCATTCAGACAAGGTTCGGTAAAAGAAAAAGAAGTTGGTAAATCATATATTAAATGGTTAGACCGTTTAGATAAAAATGATAAGTTTAATAAATTTGTTTATTATACTTTAAAAAATGACAATAAATTAAAATCATTACAATCCAAAACAAAAGAAAATAAATTTGATTTTGAAAAATTTGTTTATCAAAAAGCATTAGTTAAAAAATGGTTGACGAGTAAACCAGCAGAAGATGAATTAGAAAAAGCATTTAAAGAATTATATCCTGATAAAGATAAAAACTCGAAAGATATACCTGGTGATAATAAATTAGAACTTACTTATACCCAATGGAAATTAAATACAATAAATAAAGCAGTGGAGGAATTTACTGATGTTTTAAATAGCGGACAAGTTAAAGGGTTTATAAATCAATACGCACAAAAACAAGGATTAGAAACGATATGATAAACGAATGTATCATTGTATCAAAAGAAGTAGGAGATAAATTTATCTTAGCTAAAAATAGAGATAGAGCCTACAAACCTAAATTAGAAATAGTACATGAACTAATTGATGGTGTGGAAGTTGCGTATATACATGATATGATTACCGATTGGAGTGAAGGATTGAACGAATTCGGTATTGGTATTGTAAACTCCGCATTGCTTGTTGGGCATGATGAAGCTGAAAAGAAATTGGTAAAAAAAGCAGGTAAACCTTCTAAAGATGGTAAAAAGATTAGAACTGCACTTTCACAAAAAACAATCAAAGATGCTATAAAAGCAGCACTTAAAACTGATGGTGGTATAAATGGCCATACATTTATATCTTCTCCAAAAAATATGGTTAGTATAGAGAAAACTTCAAAGCATAAACCAGATGTTAAATTACATAATGTATTGCATCCAGTTGTTCGTACAAATCATGGACATGTATTTACTGATGCTGGATATACTGAAGGTGAGAAGTATCTAAGTTCTAAAATGAGAAAAATATCTGCTGAAAAAACTATTGAAAAGGTGGAGGATTGGCAAGAAATTGCACAAGCTATGAGAAAAGAATACTTTCCAAAAGAATCCCAATTGAATATGAGAAGACAAGCTAAAGATATGTTTACATCATCTCAAACTGTAATGAATCTTACGGATAGAATATTGGACGTGGAGTATTTTTCAGATAAAGTAGAATCATTTGAAGGAGTTAGTAATAAACTACCAAAAGATTATCAAGCAAAGATAAAAATACAGGTTAGGAAACTAGAATCCTAACTTTTTATACTATACATATTTATAGACATACAAAAATGATATAGTATGTCAACAGAATTCGAATTATTTAAAGGTAAAAATCTAAGTTCCTTATTTGAGGATATATACAACAATCAGCTTTCAAAAAAGGCAAAAATATCCACTCTTATAGAAGAATTGAAGAAAATGGTAAAGCATGCAGGTGATGTTGCAACTGTAGGACCTGTATTATCTTCTCTAATTGATAGTTCCGTAAAAAACGATGACCAATTAGTAAAACTTGCAACAATAGCAACTAAAATTATAGCATCTGAAAAGAAATCCGAAGGTCAAGAAGGATTCCTTACTGAATTTGAAAAGAATCAACTACTTAAAGAATTAGAAGAAACTAAGCAAGAAGTAGAAAGAGTAGATGATTTAGAATTTGAATTAGATGAATTAAAAAAATCAATAAAGTAAAATGGCATTATTTTCGGGAAGAGTAGGTAATAGTAATTCCGTTTCTCAAAGAAACACTGCAGCATTTGATTCCAAATTAGGTTTTGTTTATGAAGTAATTTTAGATGAAACAAATGAATATGCTAAACAAAAAGAAGCATATGCATCTTATATTGGAGCAATACGTTTTAGAACAAGAGAAATGTCTACAACATCTGATATTGAATTACCAATAGCATTTCCTTTTGATAAAAATGTAAAAAATTTACCGGTTAGAAATGAAATAGTAGAAATTTTTAAAATTCAAGGTGGGCATTATTATTATAGAAAAATTGGTGTGGGTTATAACCCATCTTTAGTAGCAGAAGAAGATGCTATAGCAGTTGAATTCGCAAAACAAAATCAATTACAAAATACAGCAGAAGGATACAATAATGTTTCTGCAACAAATACTCCAAATGCAACTAATACTGAAAGTAAAACTAATGGTTTTGGTAAATATTATCAACCAAAGCAATATCTTCATAGTTTAAAGTTATATGAAGGTGATTTTTTAATTGAAGGTAGATTTGGAAACACAATAAGATTATCGGGATATAATAACCCAGAAAATAAATATGCACCTTCTTTGATTATTAGAAACAATGAGGCTGGTGTAACTCGTACTGACAAATATGATGAAAAGCAAAGTGTAGAAGAAGATTTTAATAGAGATGGTAGTATAATAGCTATGACATCTGAGCAATTTGAAATGCCATTCACACCGGGAACATTATCAGATAAAGGTTCAACTGATTTTGAAACTAAACCAGCATCTTTTTCTAATTATCCATCAAAATTAATAGGAGACCAAATACTCATAAATTCGGGTAGAATAATTTTATCTGCTAAAAATGCAGAAATGATGTTTTTTTCTAAAAAGAATTATGGATTTATATCTGATGGTGGGCTTTCAATAGATAACAAACTTGGTATGGATGTTACTGTTGGTGATAATATAAACTTTGTAACTAACGATAGGGATGTTGTTTTTTATACTGGTAAAGGTTCAATATTTTTAGGAAATGAACAACCATTAGAACCTTTAGTAAAAGGAACTCAATTGGTGAACATATTAGGTGAGTTAATTGATGCTATAACACAGCAAGTTTTTTTAACTCCATCTGGACCAACGGCAGAAGGGCCTACCAACTTATCTCAATTTGGAAATATAAAATCAAAACTTAATAATATACTAAGTAAATTAAATCAAACTGCATAATGCCAAAATTAACAATTATACCAAATATTCAGTCTGATTTGGAAAGTTCAATTCAGCAGCAAAATCAACAAACTCAGCAGTTGGCAGCGCAGACGCAACAAGCGGTTCAACAAGCTTCATCTCAGGCACAGCAATTAGCACAACAAACAACCTCACAATTAACTCAGCAAGCTGGTGCTTTAGTAGGACAGGCTGGTGCTTTAGCAGGACAGGCTGGTGCTTTGGTAGGACAGGCTGGTGCGTTGGCAGGACAGGCTGGTGCTTTGGTAGGACAGGCGGGTGCAGCTTTAGGACAAGCTGGTGCTTTGGCAGGACAGGCAGGTGCGGCTGCAGCAGCTGCACAAGCTGCAGCACAAGCAGCAGCCGCTGCTGCACAAGCAGCCGCAGCACAGGCAGCCGCACAAGCTGCAACAGCCGCTGGTGCAGTAACTGGAGCAATTTCTGCTATCAAAGGATTTAAATTACCAAAATTACCTAAAGTAAAAGAGTTTAAACCAAAAAAACTTAAAAAACCAAAATTGTTTTCTAATAAAGATAAACTAGCTAAAATCAAAAGTATAAAAGTACCTGAAATTCCGAAAGTACCAAACGTACCAAAGTTAGATACATCTGGATTATCAAATGTAGTTTCACAAGCTAAATCGGTAGCACAATCTGCAGTATCTCAAGCACAATCATCAATACCAAATATAACTAATATTACAAATAAATAAAGTATGTCTTGGGCATTATTTAAAGCTAATATATTAAAATATGCAAATAATCCAAATAGTTTGCCTGATTTAAAAAAAGTAGCAAATCTTTGGACTACGGAATATGATGCCGCAATAAAAAGAGGATATGATACTGTAAATTTTGTAAAAGTAAAGCAGGGTAACACTAAGTTAATGGAAGAACTTGTTTATGCTGCATTACTGAAAGGACAAACATCAAGACAACCTTATGATTTGGTTGGTGAATTGGGAAAAGCAGTTCAAGCATATTGGACTGGAGCAGTACTAAATGAAGTACCAATACCATTTATTCCAGCAGTTGGTGCTACTTCAAATATTGCAGTAACATCAAATGTTGTTATTAATGTGGGCACTTGGACACCTCCGCAACAAGTATTGGCACCCCCACAAGACCCTCCTGTTAATGTTAAAGAAGATTTAGAAAAATATAAAGAAAGTCAAAAAACTTATGATGAAATTTTTAAAACAACGATAGTTGTTTATGATAATAGATTACCAACACCAACACAAATACAGCAAAGTGTTATTGAATATAAAAGAGATTTAGGATTGGAACAAGGAGATGACCAAGGAACATCGGATGTGCCTGAAGAAGAAACTCCTGAAAAACCAAGAAAAAAAATAGATCCTGTTAAGGGTGATGCGAAACTATTTGATAAAGTTGCAGATGGTATTTGGCCTGCAATTGGAGAATATGGAAATTTTGAAGTAGATATTCCAACCACATCTAAGCAAAGTTGGTATAAAAAAGGAACTAAAAGTTTTCCTTTAACAAAAGAACTAACTACATCTGATGAAATAAATGCTTATTTACAAAAAACAGGTGGAAAGGGTGTAAGAGTGTGGTTCAAAACAAACCCAGAATATTTAAAAAAAAATTGTGCTAAAATAACAGTACCAACTGCTAGCGGAAGTTCTACAATATTAGTTCATAAACAATTGAAAGCTATTGTAGAACCTGCTTTTGAAAAAATAAAAAAAAGAGGACTGCAACAATATATTAAAAATTGTGGGGGTGGATTGGCTCTTAGAAATGTAACAGATGGGACACGATTGTCAAATCATAGTTGGGGATTAGCAATTGATATGAATACCGATATATATCCTTTTGGTTATAAATTTGCGGCAGATGGTATATATAAAGGAAAAACTAAAATTAGAGATTTTAACGATTTTGATTTGGGATTTTTAGAAGTTGCAAAAGTTTTTCAAAATGAAGGTATGACATGGTTGAAAAACAATGACCCTATGCATGTATCAATTTATGAATAAAATTTTAATAGTATGTCAATAATAGACCCTACAAAAAATACATCATTAATAATAGATGATTTTATTCAATACGCTACTCAACACCTAACCACAGTTAGTGGGATAGTAAATACAATATCTCTATACCCAACAGTACCAACACCAACACCTGCTCCCGGCGTTTTAAATTGGACAGGATACACAGTACCACCGGCTTCACCAACACCATCGGTATCTCAAGAACTTTATGATAAAATAGATTGGAGTAAAACTGATTTAGACCCTAATGACCCAGAAGTACAAGATATCATAAATCCAAATCCAAATAAAATAGATGCCATCGCAATACAATATAAAAGTTATCAAGCAGCAAATCCAAATGAATACAAAGATTCAAATTCAGAACAAGAATCTTCGAATGCAGCAAGTCAGGTAAATCAAATAAAAGCAGAAAAATTAAATCAAATTTTAATTGACCAAGGTATTGTAAAATTACAACCAGCTGAAAATATAAAATCTGGATACAAGAATTTAGATGAATTGTTACAAAAAGCCGGACAATGGGCTAGAACTCTTGGTAAAAATGGTAGAGTAAAATATGAAAACTTAAAAAGTGGTTATATAAAAGGTGTACATGGCTTATGTCCTCAGGGTACACAAGCAGTAGTAACTGCTTTAACTGGTGTAAAGGGACTTGGACAAATTAGTGGAAATGCCGATTGGTTTTCTTTTAAAAATCCATCAACTGGTGGTGGTACATCATCTTTCGCAAAACCAATTGGTGGAAAAGTTTATTACGAAGATAAGAAAAAGATAGTAGTTCCTAAAGCTGCAAATGGTACTCCTGATTTCTCTAAATCTTATATAGGAAACCCAGCAGAATGGCAAATTGGGGATATAATCGTTATGGGTTATACAAATAATAAACCATATGGACATATTCAGGTATGGACTGGTTGGAATTGGGTTAGTGACTTTACACAAAGAAGTATTCAAAAAAACCATGTAGATACGGATACAATAGCATTATGGAGATTGAATCAAACTGGAAAGGCAGCAGTGGAATCTCAAAAAAATGTATAAATCCCAAAAAATACCAATCTAAATATTTATAAACATAACAAATAAGAACTTATGAATACTGATAAATTATTAAAAGCCATTCAAATCTTAGTTAAAGAAGAAATCAAACAACAACTTCCTGGTTTAATTAAAGAAGTTGTTAAGGCTGAAATGAAAAAAGTATTAACGGAGCAAAAGCAACCAAAAAATACTGGACTAAGTATGGCTAAAGCTATTTTAGGTGATGATGAACCTAAAGTAACTGAATCAAAAACTTATACTAAAAACCCAATGATTAACCAAATTCTTAATGAAACTAGAGCCGCAGTATCAAACGATGGTGGTTATAGAACTATGAGTTTTGGACAAGGTGATATGGGTTCGATTGTAGGTAGAACTGCTATTGCAGAAAAAATGGGTTACGGAGAATTCGCTGGTGGTGGACAAAAAACTGGATTAGGTGTTCAAACTGGTGTAGCTGAATTAGACAAGGCTTTCAATAGAGATTATTCTGAGCTTGTTAAACGATTTAAGAAGTAATGGCTATTCTATTAGGTAAAAAAAGAGTATTAGATACCAAAGAGTATAATGATTATGCTATTGGTATTACATTGCCATTACAAATAGGAAATACCGCTTTTAATCAATCTTACACAACAACAGAGCAGTTAAGAACAAATATAAAAAGTTTATTACTTACAAAAAAATATGAAAGAATAATGCAACCAAATTTAGGTAGTGGTTTGCAAGAACTTCTTTTTGAACAAAATACAGAAGATTTACCTGATAGAATAGAGCAAACTATAAACGATTCAATAAACAATTGGTTACCATATGTTTCAATAGATTCAATAGATATTCAGCAATCCAACGAATTAAAGGATAGTAATAGAGTTGATGTTTCTATAAAATTCAGATTAAGAGATAATCCTAATCTTGAAACTCTAACATTTACTGTTTAATTAATAAAAGATGTCATTAAAAAGTATAAATAAAAATTTTAAAAACAAAGGAAAAGATATAAAGTATCTTAATAAAGATTTTGCTTCATATAGAGGTAATCTAATTGAATTTGCTAAAAATTATTTTCCTAAAACATATAATGATTTTAATGAAACATCTCCTGGAATGATGTTTATTGAAATGGCATCATACATAGGTGATGTTCTTTCTTATTATGTAGATGATACATTAAAAGAGTCTTTATTACCATATGCTGAAGATAAAAAAAATGTTTTAGCTTTAGCTCAATTTTTAGGATACAAACCAAAAGTTACCTCACCATCTGTAACAAAAATATCAGTTTATCAACTTGTACCATCAATTGGAACTGGAGTAGATAATAAGCCAGATGAAAAATATTTTTTAAAAATAAAAGCAGGACTTAAAATAAAATCAAAAACAAATGGCATTTTATTTAGAACAACAGATGTTGTAGATTTTTCGGATGAAACTGAAAGAGAAACAACTATATATCAAAGAAATGTAACAACTGGAGAACCTACCTTTTATTTATTTAAAAAATATGTAGATGCTATTTCAGCAACGGAACAAATACAAACTTTTACATTTGGAAATTATAAAGCTTTTGAATCAATAAGATTGACAGAATCAAATATAATAGAAATATATGATGTAAGAGATTCTGATGGAAACAAATGGTATGAAGTTCCGTATTTAGCACAAGAAATGGTATTTGTACAAGAACCAAATACGGCTGCAAATGATCCTGATTTATATCAATTCAAATCAACAGTACCATTTATTTTAAAAACAATAAAAACTTCAAGAAGATTTGTAACTAAAATAAATTCTGATAGTTCAACAACTATACAATTTGGTGCTGGAGACCCAACCGCTTCTGATGAATTATTGATACCAAATCTTAAAAACGTAGGATTGGGATTACCAAATTCAATTAATAGATTAGAAGAATCTTTTGACCCAACAAACTTTTTAAAAACAAAAACCTATGGAACTTCTCCATCAAATACAACTATAACTGTTAGATATTTTGTTGGAGGTGGTGTTGGCTCAAATGTTGCTCAAGGTGAATTAACACAAATTGATGGAATTGAATTTGAAGAAGATTTATCACAATATACAAACAACGAAAGAATAGCATATGCGAGAATAAAAACTTCGGTTGCAGTTGATAATGAAATCCCAGCTATTGGTGGTAGAGATGGTGAGACAATAGAAGAAATAAGACAAAACGCTTTAGCAAACTTTGGTTCTCAGAATAGAGCAGTAACTGCAAAAGATTATCAAGTTAGAGCATTATCAATGCCATCTAAATTTGGTGGTGTTGCAAAAGCATACGCTGTAGCTGATGGGACATTGGATAATAATTCACCAGCATCAATATTAGCATCTCCAAATGCACTGCAAGAGTTTACCGATTTGGTGATGGGTTTTGTGAATAAACCAGACAATGAAGAACCAACAGCAGGAACAGTAAAATCCGAAATACAAAGATTTTTAATTGGAAAAACTTCAAATGAAAATGAAAAAAATAACCCATTTGCTATAAACCTTTACTTATTAGGATACAATGCAAATGGACATTTAGCTCCACTAAATAGAGGGGTTAAAGAGAATTTGAAAACGTATTTTAATGAATACAGAATATTAACGGATGGATTAAATATAAATGATGGATTCATAATTAATATTGGATTGGAGTTTGAAATTATATGTTTTTCAAATTATAACAAAAATGAAATTTTAGCAAAATGTATAGCCGATTTAAAAGATTATTTTAATATTAATAATTGGGGATTTAATCAAACCATAAATTTAAGTGAGGTAGAATTACTTATTGCTAATGTAGAAGGAGTACAATCCGTTCCAATGCTAAACGTTACAAATAAATGTGGTGGTATTTATTCTGTCAATTCTTATAATATAGAAGCGGCAACTAAAAATAAGATAGTTTATCCATCTTTAGACCCATCGGTTTTTGAGGTGAAATATCCTGATACGGACATTAAAGGTAGAGCAAAATAATGGCATACTATTTTTTAACAGCATCAAAAGATGCAACGGTATATCTTCAACAACCAAACCAAAATACTGGATTGGATGAAGTATTGGAAGTTAGTAAAGTATATTATGGAAATATAAAAGATATTTCTCGTACTTTCATCAAATTTGATGTTGGGTTTTTATCTTCATCTTTAACTAATTCCACATTGGGTATGGAAGAAGCCACATTAATTTTAAAAGAAACTAAAAGTGAAGAAATACCATTAGAATATACTTTATATGCATTCAAAGTTTCTGGAAGTTGGGAAATGGGAACTGGTACTCGATTCGATAATATATCAACAAAGGGTATAACATGGAATTATAGAGAGGGAGATACTAAATTAGATTGGTTAGAAAATACATTAGCTGGAGGTACAGATGCTAATCCAAACAATGGACAAGGTGGTACATGGTGGTTAGCAAACGCAGCATCTCAATCATTTAATTATGAAACAGCTGATATTGAAATGAATATAAAAAATATGTTACAAAGTTGGATGAGCGGCTCTACTCCAAATGATGGTATTTTATTAAAATATTCTGATAGTTTTGAAAACGATACTAAAGATTATGGTATGATTAAATTCTTTAGTAAAGAAACTCATACTATATATCAACCAAAAATAAGAGTTGGTTATAAAGACCAAACATTTTCAACAGGAAGTTTATCTCCATTAACTACTAATGATAAAAAAATAGGAATTGTAAATTTAAAAAAGGAATATAAAGTTGATTCTCAAATAAAATTAAGACTATTTGCAAGAGAACTATATCCGCTTAAAACTTTTACAAACTCTTTTGCATATAATACATCAAAATACTTACCAGAAACATCGTATTACCAAATAAAAGATTTTGCATCTAATGATATAATAATTCCATTTAGTGAATATTCAAAAATTAGTTGTGATTCTGATGGTAACTTTATAAATCTAAACCTTTCGAATTGGGAAGCTGATAGAGTCTATAAAATAGAATTTAAAGTTGATGAAAATGGTAGTTCTGATTATTATGATGATGAATTAACATTTAATGTAGTTAAAAAATAAAAATGGCAAGAACCGGACTAAAAAATGAATCATTAGTAAACTCTATTGAAATTAGTGGTTCTCTTGCTTTGCCTAATAGAAACGATTCTGGTGTTTATGAATTTAAAGAAAAGCAACAAAATGATGGTGTTGTTTCTGGAAAACTTGTAAAACCAAAATATAATGTAGATGAATTGATTAAATCAATTGATACTACAATTTTTGAACTATTACCAATAGAAGAACCAGAATTACCAGAGACTGTATTAAAAGTAATATATGATGCAGCATTAGAAGATATTAGACTTAGAGATATAACAATAGCTGAACAAACTGATATTATTTTAGATTTAAGAGCTAAAGTTAGTGAATTAGAAATTGTATCACAAAGTTTAAGAGTGGAGGTTGATGGTAAAGAACTTTTAGTTGCGAATGCAGATAACCTAGCAGCTCAATCAACTAATAAAGTTTCTACTACAATAATTGATTTACAAAATGCTATACAAAAAGCAACAGCAGAATCTATTCAAAGAGTTTCATTATTTGCACGAAATCAAGCATTAGAGCAAGAGTTGGGTGCATTGAGAGACCAACTATATGGAAAGCAAGGTAAGTTGGCAGAAGGTGCTAAAGTTGGTGAAGATTTCTCAGCAAAAATAATTGAAGTTAAAGATAAAGAAGTTGGTGATATAGCTTATAGAGCTAGAGCTAACAAAAATACTGAAGAATGGATTAATGGACCTACATTAGAACTTACGAATTTCACTACGGATAAAGATACTACAATAACATTTACAATATCTGGAGACCCTATTATTAATGTTCCTGGCTCCGTAACTTTAAAAGCAGGTGAAACCAAAAATATTGCATTGAAAGAAAATATTGGTTGGATAAGAGACCAAAAACCTAAAAATAGTGTAGGAACATCAGGTGATAGAGAATATAGAAGTTCATTAAAAATTAAATCAAGCGCAGGTTCTAGCTCAGAGGTTTCTCTTTCAATATATTTAAAGAAGTTTAGAGGAAGTAGTTAAAACTAAATAATATGGCTTTACAATCAATAAAAAGTGTAATTCAAAATAAAGGCTATCTAATTGAACAAAAAGATAGAGCTATCTTCGAGTTGGGGGATTTGCAATCATTTTTTGGTTTTAGTCAAAATGATGCCATAGAATTTATTGTTTACGATTCAAATGATAATCAATTACCTCAAATAAAAGGTGAATTGGTTAGGTATATACCGTTATCTACTGAAAATATTAATGATTATTTTCTAATACCAACTGGTACAATTTTTCAAAAATATCAATTACCAAAAGAATATTTTATTGATGTTGAACGATTACTAAGAGAAGCTGGATATAATAGTGGTATTTATAAAACACAAATAACATTAATAAATAAAAGAGTTGGTAGTGAGTATCCATTGGATAAAATGTGGATATCTGAAATATCTCCATCAAGAACAGAAGTAAGACTATTTCCACTTTTAAAAAATCAACCGCCTGAATTATTAAATAATTTAAGGGAAAGGTTTGATACTTTTGTAAATAATAAAAAATTCAGAGAAGATTACATAAATCAAGCGTTTGAATACATTGAGCAAATAAATCCAGCAGAAGTTGGTACTTTCCTAAAAACAAAATATGGGGAGGAATTTTTTAAATCAATGGTAAACGAATATAAAATAGGAAGTTTTGATAATTTCGTTAGCGGAATACACAAAACTTTTATGGAAGCCTGTATATATGAATTTACAAATAGAATATCGGATGTAAATGATATTAATTATGGTAAACCAAAAAGAACTAAACCAAAAGCCACAACAAATAGTGGTGAGTTACAAGCATCTATACAAAGAATATTAGTTTCGGTTCTTAATAAATTTTTACCAAATGCCGATGTAAGAGAAACTTCTACATTTGATTTTGCAACAAACGAAAGTATGGATGAAGTTTCTATGATATTGCAAAAAACAACATCTGATGTATTAATTGATAGTGATGTTATTCCTGTTAAGAAAATTGGAATTGTTAAAAAACCATTAGACCCAAGTTTTGAAATAAAAGATAATTTAATAAAGCAACTTCCAATAGATGAACCACCTCCAAAAATAAAATTCCCTGTAGATGAAATTCAACCAATTGATATGCCACCTCCATTAATAGGTATTATTCCAATTGATGAAATTCCGATTAGGCAGTATCCAAAAGATGAAACTCCTATTCCGGATGTTATTATGCAACCATTCCCAGAAACAAACATCAGAATACAACCACAAGATATTGTAAACCAAGGATTAGTTGGTGGTGGTGGGGGTGGAACTATAAATACCGGTAGAGGTATAGTTATAGATAGAAACAGAGGAGGCGGAATTAGTTATGATGATTATTTTACTAATCAAATAGAAAACATACCAGTACAAGAGTAAAGATGCCAAGAATAATTGATATAGAAGATGGTTTAGCACCAAAAAGTGATGCAGAAAAAATAGAATTTTTACCTGCATTAGAAAGTGGTGTATCTGATACTGGTGATGTGTATATAAAAAACCCATCAACAGGCACACCTATGCCTGTATCAAACAAACCAGAATTAATAGGCACAGTAAACTATGCTCCTGATTATGTTTTTAATATTATTTCTTCTGAGAAAGAGGCTGTTGTTTATATAAATGGGGAAAGTACATTTAAATCAACACCATATCCTCTTAATATAAATGTTGAAGATGTACTTAGACAAAATAATATTTACACAATTGAAGTTAAAAAAGAAGGATATCTAAATACTGAAAAATATGTAATAGAAACTCTTTTAGATTTCAAATATTATAAAGATGATTCTTTCGTTAGAGATTTAGTTCCTGTTGATAATACCTATAATCAATTTGATAGATTTGGAAATCCAAATTTAAATATTGATTCTGGTGCTAGGAGAGTATCCGAACCAGTCTATGTATCCGAACCAATCTATACTCTTAGGATTACAAAATATGAAAACGATATTCTTGTTCCTTATGATTATGATGTAACTAGTAAAGTAAAAAGTTTAGAGTTTTCAAATTTTGGTATTAAAGATAGATTACCAATTGATGAAGTACCACCAAATTTAAATGGTACTATAAACCTTTCTTTATCGGGTCCTGATTTTTCAGCAATTTTATTAATCAATAATACTGATAGATTTGAATTAAGAAAAGGACTAAATGAATTTCAAGCTCCAATAGGAAGTAGAATTGAAATAGTTGAATCAAATTCAACTTTTAGAATTAATAGTATTGTTTTTACTGGTACTGAAGATAAAAGATTAATAGAGGCACAAGATACATTAGAAAGTGTTAAGGCTGATTTTATTTTAAAAGCAACTGTAGCTGTTGATGTTCAGAGCGAAACAATAAATGTTGCTGTTAGAGAATTACCAAGTATATTTTTTACTAACGAAAAAGAATTTTCTAAATACAATATTAATTCAAAAACAGGAGTTGTTATAGCTATACGAAAGATAGGAAATTTATCAAATGTAGTAGCTATTCTTAATAATGAACGTATTGATTTTGGAAATCCTTTCGAAACTGTAAGAGGAGAAATTGCAGCTATTACAATTCCTGAAAAATACTTTAGTAGAATTGGAGTTTATAAATTAAGATTAATTCCATCAAACGAAAATGGTGATGGTGAAACAATAGAATCATTAATTAATGTTGTTAGTGAAACATATGTAGGAACTCCTGATATTCGTAATATAGTTTATCCATCTTTAATTAGAGGAAAGGATTATGCTGGATATGATGTTAATTTTGAATTAGCATGGGATTCGGTAAATACTGATTATATTTTAATTAAACCATTTGGAACATCAGTAACTACAAAGGCACAAGCTTCTGGAAAGATAAACTTAAATTATAATGATTTATTAAAATTAGCATCTAAAGAAGATGCTAATTCAATAACGTTAGTATTAACTCCATATAATATAAGTGGAACTGAAGAATTAGTAGGTAAGGATGAACTTATTGTAATAAATTTTGAAAAATCAAATAGAAACGTTCCTAAAGAAACGGCTATAAACAGAATTGCAGAGGGATTTTTAAGACAATTAAATCCTTCTGTATTTGCTGAAGAAAATTCAAAATACTTAACACATCTATTACATTTAGGCGATGGTAATAATAAGATAATAACAACTTGGACTGGTGATAGAGAATCCCTAATATTAAAATTATATGAACCTGTATCAACAGCTATACAACCAAATGACCAGGTATGGATTTCTAAAATTCAATCAAATCCAATAATTGAAACAATAACAATATCTGGTATTGATACAAATGTTTGTCCACCATTAAAAGGACCTAACTTTTCCATCGAACCAGATACAGGACTTGGATTTGAAGTATTCGCTGATTTAATAGCTAGTGGTTCTACATCATCTGATGCAATAGCAAATAGATATTTAGAGAGTGTTGGTATTGATACTAGAAAATTAAATATACAATATTCTAGTGGTTCTTTTTACACTTTTGAAAACTTTTCACACTTTGGTTCAGCAACAGAAAGAGCGGAAAACTTTTTCTTTAAAATGCAATTAATCGAAAGATTAAAAAATAGATATGATGCATTAGCCGCAACCACATTTACTCCACCATATGAATTGTATGAAGGAGGATTGACAGCAGAATCTACTGGTTCGCATGAAATAGTTCTTACTTTAGATGGTGCCCAAATACTTACGGAAGATGGATTGTATGATATTCTTTGGGAAGTTCAACAATTTAGTAGTCCTAACCAAGCAAACGAAGCTAAAAAGGTTTTAGCAGATTTAAATTCAGCAATTAGAAATTTAGATGGATTTGAATATTGGCTGTATAGTTCTACAGACTCTATGGCATATCCTAAACAAATATTTATTAACCCAACCACAGGAATACCATCATACATATTAAGTCCAACAACTAATGCAAATGTAATTGCATGGTATGAAGCTTTGGTTGAAGATGCTATTCATTACGATAAGTACAATACTAATTTACTAAGAAATAATGTTCCTGAATTTATTAATTCGGATTACGAAAATGAACAATTTTTATTGTTCTTAGATATGATTGGACAGCATTTTGATATCATTTGGAGTTATATAAATGCTTTAAATAGAGTTAAAGTTGTTGAGGAACGAATTGATATGGGAATCCCAGACGATTTAATATGGCATTTATTAAAGTCATTTGGTTGGGAAGGTAAAAGGGCATTTGATTCTCAATATTTGTGGGAATATGCATTTGGGCAATATAAAGAAGGATTGCAAAAATATTCAATATCGTTAGAAGAAGCTAATAATCAAGTTTGGAGAAGAATTATAAATAACTTACCATATTTGTTAAAACACAAAGGTACTGCTAGAGCAATGAAAGCTATTATGGCTTGTTATGGTGTACCTCAATCTCTTTTAACAATAATGGAGTTTGGCGGACCAACAGACCCATCAAAAGGAGGTTCTCAACAATTCACATTTGATGATAGAACCGCAGCAATTTATTTAACTGAAAGTTCAAGTGTAAAAATTCCTTGGAAATCAATAAATGGTAACGTACCGGCGGCAATAGAGTTTAACTTTAAACCATCAACTTTACCAAATACACAATATACTCTAATATCATCAAGTCAATGGACATTGGATTTAATTCAAACCACTGGTTCTTTTGGTAAATTAGAATTAAACTTTGGTGGAGATGCTTCTAATACATCTTATTTAGAAACACCTTTCATAAGTGCGTCTGTATCCACAACATATTTCACATCTTCTATTGAATATGTGTTTGGACCTGATTTGGTAACTGGTAGTTTAGATTTTCCAATATCAACTGAAAACTATTCTGCTATTTGTATTAATAGAACTGATTATTCTGGAAATGGTTCGTTGTTTGAAGTATGGTTAGGTACATCTAACGGAGATAGAATTACAACTTCGGTTAGTATGTCTATCTTTACAGAAGATTCTCAATGGATAAGTGGTTCATCTTTACAAATTGGTGGTAATGGATTTAAAGGAAACATTGATGAGTTCCGTTTGTGGAGAGTGCCTTTACAAAGAAGTAAATTTAATAATCACGTATTACAGCCGGATTCAATAGCAGGTAACTCATATACGGCATCAACTTCTGATTTATTATTCCGTTTAGATTTTGAATATCCAAAAGATAGAACGGCTGACCCTTTTATTAAGAACGTAGCAATTAATCAAACTTATGGTGAATCATATGCATCTGCAAGTAATATGTATTCGGCATCTTCGTATCCATATCAATATACACCATATGAAAGAACTGTAACAGCTACTGTTCCATCTTTAGGATTTAATGTTTCAAATAAAATTCGTTTTGAAGAACAAACTTTAGTTTCAAATCTTTCTCACAAAGTGAGAGCAACTCAAAAATCTTTTGATAGAGCTCCAGTGGATTCTTCTCGTTTGGGATTATTCTTCTCTCCAATTAAAGAGTTGAATATGGATATTGTTAAATCATTTGGAGATTTTAATATTGATAACTATATTGGAGACCCATCTGATGAGTATAAAGATACATACAAAGAATTAGAAGGATTAAGAGAATACTATTTTGAAAGACTAGATAGAAACATAAATGAATATATTCAATTAGTAAAATACATAAACAAATCTCTATTTGATGTTCTTGCTGATTTAGCACCTGCAAGAGCTAAAGTTTCAAAAGGATTGTTAATCGAACCTCACTACTTAGAAAGAAGTAAAACTCGTTGGGATAAACCTAAATCGGAAAGAAATGATTATGAAACTTCTATTAATACATTTGATGATGTAACTATAAATTCTACTTACGATGTATATAATACTGATTTAGATGTAGATAATATAACAACATTAGTAGGTAATTTAAATAACTACGATGCTACAATAGATGTGGATTCTCAAACACAATTGGAAGTTACTTACCCAACATACACAACGCAAATTAATGTTAGCGATGATACAATACTAGAAGCCACAGCTCCATTCTACGATGTTGAGATAGTTGTACCTAACGGAGCTACTCTTTCTGGAGAAGCTGATGCATTTACGTTTGAAGCAATTGGAATGGAAAAAGATTCTATTGCAAATTTAGGATTTGGATTGTATGCTGTTAGGGGAGTTGGTATTTATAAAAAATATGATTTTGTTGGAAACTACACTCAAAGTAGACAAAACATTTATTTGGTAAAAGAACAAAAAAATAAAAAAGTATCAACCCAAACAGCAGGTTATCCAACAATAGGAGCACTTCCGGGTGAGCAAGTAAAATACGAAGATGTTCTAGTTCCTTATAACAAATTTAGAGTTTCATTAATGCCGTTTAGTGGAAGTTTGGCTGTTGGTAATGAGGTAGTTTCGGTAACACCTTTAAATGGATACTTACCTAGTCACTACCGATATACTAACAATTTGGGTGAGGGTATGATACGTTCATTTTGGAAAGGTTCTCAACAAACGGCAGCAACAACACCTGATGGATTATCTCCAGTAGAAACATTTACAACCAATCCTAATATTCTTAGAGTGGCTAAGACTGGTAGAGGTAGTGGTGAACCAATATTGGAGGTTGATTAAAATTGAAAATAATAATTGGTTATATTTATTTTAGAAAAAACAAAGATAAAAACAATATCAAATGGCATATTTAGATAATACTGAAATTACTGTAGATGCTATCTTAACCAAAAAAGGTAGACAAAAGTTAGCATCGGGTCAATCTCTTAATATCACAAAGTTCGCTTTGGGTGATGATGAGATTGATTATACATTATATGAGCCTGCACACCCAAAGGGTTCGGCTTATTATGATTCTGCAATTAGAGCGATTCCTATTACAGAAGCAACACCTGATGAAACTCAGGTTTTAAGATATAAATTAGTAACCCTACCAAAAGGAACTACACAAATTCCATTGGTTAAATTAGGTGTACCTTCAATTGGTGTAACTCAATTAGAGGGTGGTGTGGCATTACTACCTACAACATCTCCTGCTGGAAATACTGCAGCTGGATATACTATGGTATTAGCTGACCAAACTGCTGGTACATTGACTGTGACAAGAGGAGCAACAGCAACTGGTACTGTTCCTGTTTTCTTAGGAGAAGAAGTTTCAACCACAGCACAGGTTGTAACTGGATTGGAATTCAGATTTACTCCAAACCCATCATTAACTTATGATGTAGCAACAACAATAACTGTTTATGGTAACGAAACAGGAGGTTCTCAAACTATACCAGTAACCGTAACTTATCAAGCTTAAAATTAAAATAGAATATGGCACTAATAAATGACCCTAATGTAACCGCCCAACTGGCAGCATTGGCAAATCAGGGAACAATTGATACAAATGCAATTGTATCTTTGTTAAACTCTGTTTTACCAGCTGGACAGCAAATTGCAGTTGGTTCTGGAATTACAACAGGAATATACAAAAGATTTGGAGATTTTGATAAGGTAAATGCGAAAGTAGAAGTTGTAACAACTGGATTGTGGACAAATGATTCTGGTTCTTTAACTTCGTTCTTTACCTCATCAACTCAAGCATCCGCAACTAGCGGACAATATTACTACAATGTTTATAACGCAAGTCCTGCATCGGATTCTTCAGCAGAAGTTCAATATGCAGTAGCTTATGGACATGTTGATGGTAGTGGTTCAGTAAGTTTAGCAACTGATGATAACTCATTGTTAGCAACTAAAGCTACTTACGCTCAATATCGTACAATGTTATTGGATGACCCTACCGCTAAATTCCAATTTGAAAACGGAAGTGGTGTGGCAACTGATTCAAATAACATTTATGTTATTAATATTGCTAGAGCTAGATTCAGAGAAGAAATGGATGCTGGTAACTGGTCATTGAAACTTTCTGGTTCAAATGGTTTATTCACATTTATTGATGATAGTGGTAAGAAATTTGGTGATACTTTAGGTAAAGCTGGTAGAGTATTTAAAGTTGTTTCTGGTTCTCTAAACTTAGGAACACAAAGTGAAGCAACTGTAGTATCAACAACAGCATCAAATGGTTTAGGATATGGATTATTCTATCCTGATAAAGGTATTATAATCTTAAACCCATCTGCAGTTGGTACAACTGTAGGTAGTGTTGGTGAAGTTGGTTTCGCTAATACTGGTAGTTTAGTTGGTGGTCTTGCAACAACACATGAAGCATATAACCACAAACTATTACACTATGCAATTAAGAAAGGTGGTGATTTTGAAGCAAGAAGAACTGAAGATGTATCAACTCAACATTTCTTTGTAAGAGCAACAAATAGAGAATTTAATTACTCTAACAACCCTACTTACACTAATTCAGATGGTACATTCCAAGAAACTACTTTTGAAACTGACCCACAAACATTTATCACAACTGTAGGTCTTTACAATGATTCTAATGAAATGATTGCGGTGGCTAAAACATCTCAACCAATTGTTAAATCATTTGATAAAGAAGTTCTTATAAAAGTTAAACTTTCATTCTAATTAAAATCTAAACGATAATTTAAGAAATACCCCCGAAAGGGGGTTTTTCGTTTAAGAAATATTTATATAAAACAAAAACGTAAATGTTAAAAGAAATACCAAAATCGGATATTGTAATTAGACCTTTTAAAGTTTATAAAGAATGGACATTGGACGAAAACGATATTTATCCTATTTTTGGAAAGAGTGGTAGTTTGGGTAATTATGATGAAGAAATAGAAGAAAAATCGTATGGTATTTCTAAAATACCTTTTTATCATTCAATAAGAGCACAATTCTACACAAATCCAGCAACCGCTTCTATACTAACTGAGGTTGGTAAAAGAACTTCGTATGCTTCAACAAACGAAAGAATATTGGAAGATGAATTGGCTGTATTTTCAATACCACAATCAAAATATGGAGAGGGTATCAAAGTTGGTTCAGTTCAATTTACTAGCGGTAGTGAAACCTATGTTGATGATGGGTATTCTAATTTGGTTTATAACAATGAAATCAAAGGTAATATTTTTTATGATAGAGGATTAATTGTTATGACAAAAAATATAGAAAGTGGTTCTGTATTAAATCAATATACAATAAACTATCGCTCAACAAAAACTATATACGAAAACGAAATATTTCTTTCTGTATTAGAAAATGAGTTTAATGTATCTCAAAACCCAACTGCTGTTGACTGGAGTGCTAATAAGGCTAGTGGTAAGATAAAACTATATTCAATTACATCATCAATAGACCCTACAAAAGTTGGTGGGTTTGGTGAGTATGATTATAGTTCATCGGTTGACCCTACTGGTTCTTATTTAGCACCATATATTACAACAATAGGATTATATGATGATGAGCTAAATATGATTGCAGTTGCAAAATTACCACAACCAATAAAATCTTTACCGGATTATCCTTTAAACTTTATTGTTCGTTTCGATACATAAGGTTATATTTATATAGAGAAAACATATTTCAAAAATGGCAACAATCTTAGATATATACGCAAAGACTCCACCACAAACTGGAGCAGCAAAAGTAAAAGGAGTAGACCAAACCCCAATAGGTACTGATAATCCTAGAGGTGAAACTAAACCTTCTTTAAACTTAGCTAAAGATGAAAAAAGACTTTTTAAAGCAAGAGGTGGTGTATTAAAAAATAGAAAATATACTGATACTGTTATAAAAAAATAATTAATGTCTTGGAAATTTAAGGGAAATTTGGTTACAGAAGAAAATACACCGGATGGTGCTATTGGATTTGTCTATAAGATTACACATCTTCCTAGCGGTAAATTCTATATTGGTAAAAAATCACTTACTTCAACTCGCCGTTTAAAACCTCTAAAGGGTAAGGTTCGTAAAAGAGTAGTTCGTAAAGCATCTGATTGGGAAAAATACTATTCATCTAATGAATGGATTAAGAACGAAGTAAAAGAAGGTAGAGCTGAAGATTTTGAAAGAGAAATCATCCAATTCTGCTTCAGTAAAAAATCACTTACATATTGGGAAGTATGGTGGCAGTTCAAATTAGATGTTTTAGCTGACCCTCAATCCATAAATGAAAATTTAATGGGAAAATTTTTCCGAAAGGATATATATTAATAAACACACGTTATGACACTTACTGAAATTTGTAAAAAGTATGGTATTTCTGATGCATACTTAAACTCAAAAGATGATGCGCACGGAATAGCAGCTGCATCACTATTAGACCTAAAGCAAATGGTTCTATCGAACCAACCTAGAGAACAAGTTGCTGCAAAACTTCAATTTTTGGCAGATTTTCTTGCCGATGTTAAAAATTCTACATTCGGATAATAAAAATTTGGATATGTCCCAAGAAAGTTGTATATTTGTATAAGTTTTTGTGGATATAACCTAAATTATGCTATCGGGTAAGAACAAATTAAAAATAATAACAATATTAGATTCAGCATTGGGTGTTGGTTCTTCTTTAAAAGGGAACGAACAAGCACACCATTGTCCATTTTGTAACCACCATAAAAAGAAGTTGCAAGTAAACTTAGATACACAAAGGTGGCATTGTTGGGTATGTGATTCTAAGGGTAGAAGTATTACATCACTTCTTCGTAAACTAAATGTAGACCTTAGAGATATATCTGTTGTAAAAGATGTATATGGTGATGAACCTGAATATGATTCTAAAGAGGAATATGTAGCAAAACTACAACTACCAAAAGAGTTCAAACAATTATACTTCAAACCAAAGGGCATCAATCCTACATATAATCAAGCACTACACTATTTAAATAAAAGAGGTATTACTCAAGCTGACATCGTAAAATATAACATCGGATATTGTGAAGATGGTTTATATGGTGGACGGGTTATTATACCTTCTTACGATGATAATGGTGATTTGAATTACTTTGTTGCTCGTTCTTTCTATGAGGATGAGAAAATGAAGTATAAGAACCCACCAATCAGCAGAGATGTAATTGTATTTGAGAATATGATTAATTGGAACGAACCTATTACTTTAGTTGAAGGTGTATTTGATTCTTTCTCGGTTAAGAGAAATGTAATTCCTTTGTTGGGTAAATTCTTACTCAGCAAACTCAAAAATAAAATTATGGAAAAGGGGGTTAAGGATGTAACAATTATGTTAGATTCCGATGCCGTTGATGATTCCACTAAACATACTGAATGGTTTCAAAAAAATGGAATCAAAGTAAGAAACATTATACCAACTGATAAAGATGCTGGTGAAATGGGGTTTCAAAAAGTAAACAAAATATTAAAATCAGCCAAAGAAACAACATGGGACGATTTGGTGATGGCTAAGCTGAATAATATATGAAATTAAAAAGAATTTATCACATTGCGGATATTCATATTCGTAACGTAAAAAGACACAAAGAGTTTAGAGGTGTATTTGAAAAGATGTTTGAAGAAATCCGTAACAAAGGAACGGAGGATTCAATCATTTATTTAGCAGGTGATATTGCACATGCTAAATTAGAAATGTCACCTGAGTTAGTTAAAGAGATTAGTTGGTTATTTACTGAATGTACAAAACATTGCCCAACAATTCTAATTGCTGGTAATCACGATTGTAATATGAACAATAGTGACCGTTTGGATGTACTAACTCCAATTGTTGAAGCTCTAAACCTACCTAACTTCCACTATTTAAAAGATACGCAAGTATTTTGGTTAGATGGAGTTGCTTTTTCAGTATTTAGTATTTTTGATAATAAAGATAATTGGATAATGGCTGATGATTTTAGTTTATCATCTGCTAGAAAAAAGATTGCACTATTCCATGGACCTGTGGACCATTCCCAAACCGATGTAGGTTATGTAGTATCATCTCGTCATTTCACAACTGATATGTTCGATGGATACGATTTAGCTCTATTAGGTGATATCCACAAAAGACAAGAACTAATCTCCCCTAAAGGTTGTAAGTGTGTGTACGCAGGTTCTTTGGTGCAACAAAACTTTGGAGAAACTTTGGACAAGCATGGTTTCTTAGTTTGGGATTTGGATACACTTACTTATGAAGAAGTAGATATTCAAAACGATTATGGATACTACACTATGGATATTATTAATGGTGTTGTACCGGATGTAACCGATTTACCTAAGTTTCCAAGACTAAGAGTACGATTCTCCGATACTGATGCGGCAGATACTAAGAGAGCAATCACCGAAATTAAGGTGAAATATGGAGTAGAAGATTTTACAACAATTCGGACTGATTCATTAGCAAAGAAAAAGACTGGTGATAGAGATAATCAATTAGAGCTGGAAGATATTACTGATATAACCTACCAAAACTCCCTAATTACGGATTACATACAAAGGATGATGCCATTTGTGACTGAAGAAGAAATAGCTGGCATACAATCCCTTAACAAAGAGATAAACGGAAGGATAGAATTGGATGAGCTGACAAGAAACGTAAAGTGGAAGCCGGTAAGATTTGAATTCTCCAATATGTTCAGTTATGGTGAGGACAATGTAATCAATTTTGACAAAGTAAACGGACTGATGGGATTATTTGCACCAAACGCAGCAGGTAAATCCAGTCTGTTTGATGCAATCTCTTTTTGTCTGTTCGATAAGTGTAGCAGAGCCTATAAGGCATCTCACATTATGAACAATAGAAAGACTGATTTCCATTGCCAATTAGATTTTGAGGTAGAAGGTGTACAATACTTCATTCGTAGGGAAGCACGTACAATTAACAAAGGAAAGAATGTAAAGGTAGATGTACAATTTTGGAGAATAGTAGATGGGGTATCCGAATCTCTAAACGGAACGGAACGTAGAGATACGAACCAAATCATTGAGGGATATGTAGGAAGGTATGAGGATTTCGTTATGACTGCTTTATCCCTACAAGGTAACAATGCTCTATTCATTGATAAACCACAATCGGAAAGGAAGGATTTACTTGCGCAGTTTATGGGATTGGATATATTTGATAAGCTGTATGAAACGGCATCAAATGAGATTAAGGAAGTGGCTGTACTTATCAGAAATTTCAAAAGGACAGATTTTACGACTGAACTAGCCCAAAAAGAGACCGACTTAAAAGAAACCAAAAAAGAATTATCCGACTTTGAATCCCAATTAAAAAATTTAAACAAAGATAAAGAAGAAATTCAAAACGGAATATCTGATTTAAAGGAATCCCTAACACCAATTGATACTAAGTTAGATATTAAAGCATTGGGTGTTTCTAAGAGCACTATTGAATCCAAAATACAAACCAATGAAACTGATAGAGAAAGTAAAAGAGCAAAAATAAACGAATATGGTGAGTTATTAGGACAGGTATCCCAATCAATCAACCAACATGCAGTTGTGAACGGAATGGATATTGATGATGCTAAGAAAGAGTGGGATTTGGCTAAGGGTAAGATAGTAGATGTACAAACTCAAATAGATAAATTAGAATCTCAATATGAAGCTAATTTGGAAAAACTTAAACATTTGGAACAGCATGAGTATGACCCGAATTGTAAGTTTTGTATGAATAATGTATTTGTTAAGGATGCTATTGCTACCAAAGAAATTGTTAAGAATCAAGAAGCTCAATTAGAATCTCTTAATTTATCACATCAAACGTTAATCAAAGCAACCGAACCATATTCGGAAGTTGAAGATGTTTGGAGTAAGTTAGTAGAACTTCGTAACAAATATCATAAGGGTATTGTAGTTAGGGAAAAGGCTGAGGCAGAGTTGGGAACATTGGAAACCCAAAATCAATTATTAGAAAATCAATTAGAAAGTGTACAATCTGATATTAACAAATATTATGAGAATGAAGCCACTATTCAAAAGAATGTAGAAATAAACGAACAAATCAAATCATTAGAAACTGATAAGAAAGAATTGGATAAGAAAATTGGTGATGTAAGTAAAAAGATTACGGGATGTACAATGAGGATGGGTTCTATTCAGGCTTTTATTGATTCTACAAAAAGACAAATGGAAGAAGTTAAGGATTTGGAAGCAAAGAGTACCCTATACACATATTACTTAGATGCGGTTAAGAAAGATGGTGTTCCATATGAATTAATTTCGAAAGCAATGCCTGTAATTGAATCTGAAGTAAACAATATATTAGCACAAGTTGTAGACTTCTCACTCTCAATGGATACGGATGGAAAGAATATTAACGCTAAAATCGTTTACGAAGACCAGGAGTGGACTTTGGAAATGTGTAGTGGTATGGAGAAGTTCATATCAGGTCTAGCGATTAGAGTGGCTCTAATTAACATATGTGGACTTCCTAGACCTAACTTCTTAGTAATAGATGAAGGGTTTGGTACATTAGATGCTGATAACCTATCATCACTCTTTATGATGATGCAATATCTTAAAACTCAATTTGACTTTATTTGGGTAATTTCTCACTTAGAGCAGATGAGAGATATTGTGGATGGACTTATTGAAATTAAAAAAGAAAACGGATTCTCTAAAATTAAGTTTTAGAATTTACTGGTAATACATTTTTAGGTGGGGTCTTCTTTGAGGATTCCACCTTTTCTTTTATAAGGGTTTCTACCAATCCATTTATTTTGTAACCTTTCTCTTTACAAAAATCCTTCAATAATTGATGAATCTGGGCATCAATTTGTATCATTGCGTATTTTTTCATATACTTCTTTAGTTTTCTTTAGAATTCTATATATAATTATGGAGATAAAAAATTATTGAAATATTTATTTTATATAACCGAAAATAATTAATGGCAGTAATAAAAAAATTCGCAGAAGTTTTAACGCAAAATTTAACTTCGTTTGGAGCATTCATATTAGATACCAACCCAAATTCTGAATACTTTAAGATAACAGAGTTTAAAGATACATTTACGGGTGGTAAGAATGGATTTCTAATTGAAGGTAGCGAGCATTTAAAAGAATCCACAGAAATTAAAATTCAAATTTTAGATGTTGATGGGAATCCAGTTTATTACGAGCCAGGTAATGGTATTCCTGAGTATTATGAAGGTACATCTAAATTAGTAGCTGTTTACGTTTACGATGATACACCAATTGGTTCTGCTAAAATAACAATTTTAGGTGAATTAAAAACTTATGTAGATGAAGGTGGTGTAATAAAACCTATTCCAGATGAATGGAAAGATGTTTATAATGTAAAGTGGGAAAAAACTTTTCAAATAAACAAACTTCTATCAAATGAAGATAAAGTTAGATTTTATAAAAGACCTGTTGTAAACATAGATGAGATAGTAAAGCCTATTTTTAATAATGTAACAACTACAATAACACAAACGGGTTCTTTAAGTGGTATTGCACAATCACCAATAGCAGGACAAAGATTAGTAGATGTTACAACTCCAACAACGTACTTATTAAGAATTAATGATTCTACAAATTGGACAGGTTCGGTAGTAGGCACAACAATTTCAGTACCATCTTTAGGATATTCCACAACAGTAGATAATGTAATAAATAATAAAGATGTTTTAGTAATAACACCCTATACTGAAAATGGATTGGTATCCAATTTTTCAAATAAAGGATATACCGCATCATTCAATTATACAGAAGGTGTAAACAATTTAAAAACAGCTCTCACCGGTTCTTTTGCTAAAATAAATTTATCAGATTTAACAACATTTGTTGGGGATTGTGCTAGGGTAAAAATATTTAGAAAATCTCAATCGGATTTAGCTGATTATCAGTTTATACAAGAAATAAGATTAGAGTCTAACGAATTACTAAGAGATTTAGAATCAACAACTAAAAACGAAGAATTTTATGGTATCTTTGATGCTGTTAATTTTAAAAATTATTGGGTAACATCTTCAAACAATGTAACAACAACATTTAATCAAAATTATTTATTTAATTCTATAAAATTAGATAGTAATGGTGCTAATAATTTTTATACATCTAAGTCTTTAGATATAACGGAGGGTACTGAATATACACTAAACTTTAATCTTAGAGTTGGAAATGGAGAAGTTTTAGCAGGAAATTATTTAAGAGCATTTTTAAGTGGTTCTAGACAATCAACTATTAATGGTTCTCCTGTAACAATACAAGTTGAACAAAATATTTCAACAATAACATCGGATAGTTCTTTATTACAAAAAAATGAATTATCTGCTAATTTTAAAGCAGAACAAATTAATAATGGAAAACTTTACTTTGAGGTAAAGGGTGATGGTTGGCATTTAGCTGATGTTAGTTTACGCGCTTCACAAGAAACAGCATACTCACCTGATGCAATCACATTTATCCAAAGTGTACCTAGAACATTACCTGAGGAAACATTTTTATATCGTTTTGAATTTTATGATATAAATAACAATTATATTCCTGTTTTAGTTGAAGCAAGTAAAACTTTTAATGGTGGTAATTTGCAAAGAATACAAAAAGGATTGGTATTTAATCCTCGTTCTTTACAATTTCAATTTGATTCTGGTTCACAACCAGTTCCACCAACTGTAGTAGGGTTTACAGTTACTAAAAACCTATTAACGGGTTCAGTAACTTACACATCACAATCGTTTGACTTTGATGGTAATGAATTATTTGGGGATAACTATACTTCATCAATTACGGTAGGTGGCGGATTTCCTGGTTTATTAGATGATATAACCTCTGATGCACCAACAATGACAGTACAACATTTTACAGGTTCAAGAACTGATAAAATTGTACAATTAGTTAAAATAACTGGAGAGGTAGAGGGATTTACCGATACAATAATATTCAGTAGAGTATTAGATGGATTTGGTGGTGTAAATTATGTAATCAGACCATATAGAGGTACACAAATCAGAAATAGTAGTACATCTTCATTAGAAATTCAAGCGGTTCGTATTGATGGTGTTAATGATATTGAGTTAAGTAGTTTAACTAAACCAGAAAAAGGATGGCCGGATACACAACTTCACGTTATATCACGCTCTTTAGAAGGTAATGAAAAATTTGTAAACCTTGCATTCGCATCATCAAGTAGATATATTTTAGGATTAACAACTGGTTCATTGGGTAGTGGGCAGATAAATTATAATGCAGTTTTTAATAGAGATTCTATTGATGTTAGAAGAACAGTCTATATGATGTCATCTGCATCTGCTGCATCTGGACCTGCATTCCAAACATCTGGCTCAGTTTTAGCAAGTATAATTTTAGAAGATTTGCAAGATGGATTGGATACACCAGTTGTTATATTCAATGCAGATACTTTTAATATTGACCCTAGAAACGAAAGAACGTTTAGACCTCAATTTGGATTTGCAACCGCATCATTTTATAAAAGGGGTAGTACAGATTTAATAACAGCATCATTTCAGGTATTTCCATCAATGTCAATTAATCAAGATTGGACTCCTGAGTATTGGTTTTATTATACAACACAAAGTGTAGACCCAACAATTTCAGTTGTAGCAATTGATGAGAATAGAAGAATTATTCCAGCGGGAGCATTGAATTCGGTTGTACGTTCTCCTTTATCTCAAAGTAAAAATATTACTGTTAAATTTACATACACCGAACCATATACATCGCCATCAACCCCAACGGCTTCTATATCAGTAGATAAAACATTTACCATAGTTCCGCAAGGTACACCTGGAGATGAAACAATTGTGTTTGAAGTAAATCCGGTTGCTATTACATTAGCAGCAAATTCAAAAGGTATTGTAAATGATTATAAACCAAGTATTACTGATATTAGAGTTAAGCAAGGTTCAAGATATTTATCATTTAGTTCAAGCGCTGCATCTCATCCATTCTTTTCACATGGACAGTTTTACATAGCAAGTTCTTCTATTATAGAACAAAATGTAAAAGCAGGTAATATACATTTTACTTCATCATTTGGAGTTCCTTATACAGCATCTCTTATTGTATCTCAATCATCAAACTTAATAGATTTGAGTGGTAGTGTTACATATCCACTTGTAATTCATCCATATTTTACATCATCTATATACACTGCGAGTGTTGTAGTAAATTATACAAAAGTATTAGATGGACCTCCGCCAATACAAATTGTTATATCACCAACATCGGTAGCAATTCCTGCGGATGAGGTTGGATTTGTATCATCATATACAAATGCAAACACATCTATAACTGTAAAAGAAGGTGATGACTTTTTATTATACACAGCATCTCAGGCACCTGGTACTTGGAAAATAAATTCAATAGAAACTAGAACTGGTAACGTTTGGAATATAAGAACAGGCTCATTAGTAACTGGTTCTGCTAGTAGTTCATTCGGAACATTTAATCGTTTTGATTATCCATATGTTTCAGCAAGTGCAACATATACAATTCAAGTTTATCCAAACGCTTTAGGTAGCGGACATCAATACACATCATCTATATTCCAAAGAACTCAAACATTTACAAAGAATGTTTCAGTACCAAACGCAAGAACAGTAGAATTAAAAGCAAACCCTTATACTATAAATTACGATAGAGATGGATACAAAGTTTCTCCTGAAGGTGATGTTGAATTAAAAGCAACTGCACAAAACTATACTGGTTCTACTTGGTTTACTTTATTCTATGTGGATACTGATGGTAGTGAAACACTTTATGATGGACCTTATTATGAAGGAGTTCCTGAATATACATTTATTGTTCCTGGTACTGATGCTGCTGGGCCCGAAGAAAATAAAACTTGGAGAGTAAAATTAACCGATGGAAATCCATACACATCATCAATTTTAAATCCATATAGAGCAGAAGGTCAATTAACAATTGCTGGTATCAAAGCAGGGGCTGACGCGTACCAAATTGCAGCAGATAATATAAACACATCTATAACTGCAGAATTGTTTGATACTAACACAAGTGGAACAGCTATTAAACTACCAACTTTTAAAGGAATTAATCAGTTAATAAACGTAACATCGGGAACATATCCAGCTCCACAACCTACCGATTACGATTATCTTTACAACTTAATTGGTATATTGGGATATGCATCCGCATCTATTTTTTATAAATCACCTTGGATTACATTAGGTTCTAATAGAGTAACAACTAACCCAGCTTCAATGCCTGATATTGCCGCATGGGATAAACCTGGAATCAATAGGAGTGGTGAAATTGTTTATAAAGTTGAATTTGAAGGATACTCATCAAATTTAGGAACAAACCCACCAACAAGACACACAGAGTTTGTAACTCAATCAATAGCTGTACAATTTACAGAACCAGCTCCATATGATGCTAAATTGCAAAATGATAATTCTTCAATTGTATATAAAGTATCTGGAGAAGTAACTTTAGGTTCAACTTCTAATCTAATACGAGCATATAGAGGTAACTATGAATTAGTTAATAGACCTGCTGGATTTACTGGAGCTCAAATTGATGCATATGGAAGTTCATCTTATGAATATCAATGTAGAGTTCAAGTTTATTCAAAATCATCTCACATTACTTTAGATAACGGAAACTTAATAGTGGGTAGTTATTTAAGTGGTACGCCGGCAAGTATGCCTGGTGTAACCGCATGGAGTAGTCCCGAAACAAACCCAACTGCTGAAATTGTATATAAAATTTATTGTGAAGGTAGACAAGAATTAATTAAAACACAATCTTTATCAATACAATATGAAGGTAATACTGGTCCTGGTATTGTGATGAGAGGACAGTGGGTTGAAACGGAAGATTATATTGGTTCGGTAGAAACTACAAATCAACGTAGAGATGCAGTAATATTCCCAGACCCAACGGGTAGTTCTGGTGAAACCCACTTTTGGGCAGCTATTAGTGGGTCTGGTCCTGGTACGTTTGATAATAATGCTGTTTTAGTTGGAAAGCAATTACCAACAAATCCATTATCACCATCTTATACTGATACTGCATATTGGCAGTATTTGGGACAACAAGATTTCTTCGTAGCAGCTAAGATTGCAATATTTGAAGAATCTTATGTTAAAAATACTATCAACGTTGGTACATACAATAACACATCAAAATATGCAAATATTGTATTAGCAGGTGGAAGGCCGGACCCATACATTTCAATAGGTCAGCATGGTACGGTTGGTACTGGTGGTACAAGCGGAACAAGTATAAACCCATCAACAGCAGGAGCAGCTGGAACTTCTGGTACAGGTATTATTGGATATGATAGACCTGGTATTTGGATGGGATTATATGAGCAAGGGGCTAGTGGAACATTTGGTAGATTATCAATCAAAGATTATTCCGGTACAAACTATATGAATTGGGATGGCACTACTCTAATTCTTAGTGGTTTATTGAACGCAGGTGGAATGAAACTTGGTAGAGGTGTAAATGGTGCTAATAATGGTTTATATTTAAACGCAAACAATTATTGGTATGATAGTGGTACTGCTTTTAAAGTTGGAGGTTCGACAAATTATTTAGAATGGGATGGTACTAATTTAACTTTAAGAGGTTCATTAAGACAAGTTTCAAGTGGAAATCCTGAAGGTGAATTTAGAGGAGCTTGGGCATCTGGGACACAATATTATATAGATGATGTTGTAACATATGGTACGGTTCCTGGTGTATCTTCATATATTTCTTCTACAAATCACGTTTCTACAAATGATACAAACGTTAATACGGGGTATCCACCAAACGCAACAAATGCTTGGACATTATATGCTGCAGCAGGTACATCTGGTACAGCTGGTACGGGTGGTAGCTCTGGAACGGCAGGTACAGCAGGTGCTACAGGTCCTGGTGTTGTTTATAGAGGCGAATATGATGCAGCAACAGCTTATATTTTTCAAACAGGAGTTCGTAGAGATATTGTAAAATACTCTGGAGCATATTATCTAACAAAGCAGAACACAACAGGAAACTTACCAACAAATACAACATATTGGGAATCATTTGGTGCACAATTTAGTTCGGTAGCAACTGATATACTTTTAGCACAAGATGCAACTATTACACGTGGATTAGTGATGGGTAGTGATGGTAGTACAAGCGGATTTGTTAGAAGTGCAAATGCAGATACACTCACAACGGGTTCAGCTCCAGGTTTTTATATGAGAACTGATGGTCAGTTTAGATTAGGATATAATCCTGAAGATGTACACCATCCAGCTGGTCAAAAACCACCATATATGTTGTGGGATAATACCACACTTACAATTAGAGGTAAAATTGAAACTGACCAAAATACTGTATCTCAATTGGGTAACTGGAAGGTTGAAAACGGAGCATTTATGGATAGCTCTGAGCAAATGGTGTTAGATGCTGGTATTAAACAAATAATAATAAAAGATTCATCCGATACCCCAAGGGTGTTCATAAAGCAATCAAATATTTCTAGTCCAAGTGGTACTTCTGCAACTGCGGTTATTAACCCATTATCAACTTATAGTTTTGGGGCGGGAGAGCAATTTACTATTGGTTCTATTGATGTTAGTGAATACACATATGATACCACTGGATTTTATGTATCCCAACCTGGAACATATACAATTTCTTCTGTAAACTGGGGAACTGGTGGTGGAATATATGCACAAGCAGATATGAATTTCAATGGATATCTTAGTTTATATATGCAAGCTGTTATATATAATACCGATGACTTAACTGGTACTTATATTGGTGGTATAGGGTTGGGTTCGCTTACTGGAGGAGGAATATATACGGCCGGTGATGAGGATAATACATATTTTTATAATGGAGGTACATTATCATTAACATTCCCAGCGCCGGGTACATATTATGTGCATACTTACCTAGCAGTATATGGGTATATATCCGGAGGAACTGTAACTTTAAGTGGAGCCGATAATCCAGCATCAAATACATTTACAATTCAACAATCTCAAACTGAATTGGGACAAGATGGATTTTTAGTTGTAGCAGATGCAAATAACTATGCTAAGATTCAAAGAACTACCACAGACCCAATAATTGATATTAAAACAAATGGTACAACTCCAGGTTTAAGAATTACAAACGCTAACGGTTCCGCATCAGCGAAAGCAATTGAAATATTAGCTGGGGATTTAACTTTATCTGGAGCTGGTAATAATATAATGGTTAATGGTGGATATATTGGAACGGAAAATACGGCAGGCGGTATTCGTTTTCAAACCGATGGGTCTAACTCTGTATTAATAGGTCAAAACTGGCCATCCCAAGCATCAAACGTAGCAACTGCAAGATTGAGAATTGGTACTAAACTTGGTATAAGTGGTAGAGAACTAATATTTGATTCATCTACTCTAAGAGTTAAAACCAATATTGAAGATTATCCTAATAATGCATACAATAGTATAAAAAATTTAAAACCAGTCCTATATACACCTTTAAAAGTGGTAGATAGTACTAGATATATAACTGATGGTGAGGATGATTATAGCGATTCATATCCAATGCCAAACGCTAAAGAATACATAGGTAAGCAGGGTGGATTTATAGCAGAGTGGTTAGATGCAGATCCTGAAATGAGAAGATATGTATCATATGGTGTTAGTGGTAGTTTAATTACTAAAGATGCGATAAACTATGATATGATTGTAGTTCCATTAACTAAAGCAGTTCAAATTCTTATGGATAAAGTAGAAGCGTTGGAGGCACATATTAGTGGTTCTTTGTAACGTTTTAAATATATTTATATATTTATATTTAATAAAGGTTATGGCACAAAAAATGAATATAATTGTTGTAGATGATTTCTATGGCAATCCGTTTGAAGTAAGAAATTTTGCTTTACAACAAGAATTTAATGTAACTGGTGGATTTCCCGGATTTAGAACCAAACCAATGATAAACGATACTATCAAAGATGCGATAGAATATGTTGTAAGTCCTTGGGGTGGTAGAGTAATTGATTGGTTTGAGGATGGTCATACTGGAGCATTTCAGTACACAACAGAAGAGCATCATTCATGGATTCATTGTGATGGTGGTAATAATTGGGCAGCAGTTTTGTATTTAACACCACATGCCCCAATTTCATCTGGAACTGCTTTTTATAGACACAAATTAACAAAATTAGAATCGTTTCAACATACAAATGAAATACCAACCGAAGTGGATTTAAATCATCCATATTTGAGAGATTATAAAGATATTACAAAATGGGAAATTACGGATTATGTATCTAACAAATTTAATAGATTGGTTTTATATAGAGCTGATTTATTTCACAAATCTATGGATTATTTTGGAAAAGATAAACACAATGGAAGATTATTTCAAGTATTCTTCTTTAACACACAAAATTAAAAAATATGCAAGAAAAAACTGAAAAATTGGATGAACAAATTTTAAATAATTTGAAAGAATATCAATCAAAGCTAAGTGATTTTACATTTGAATTAGGACAAATTGAAATTAATCTTTTACAATTAAAAAGCTATAAAAGTTCAATTGAAACCGAATACAAAAAAACAAAACTTGGTTTTGACGAGGTAGTAAAAGGTTTGGAAGAAAAATATCCAAATGGAGAAATTAATTTAACTGAAGGAACAGTAACATATCAAGAATAAATTTGGAAATTACAAAATAATTTCGTATATTTGTTACAATGGCTAATAATATGAGAAAAAAATTGTTATATGTATGTCCGCACTTATCAACAGGTGGACAGCCTCAATATACCTACAAACAAATCAAACATTTTATAAATGACTTTGATATTCAAGTTGTTGAAATAAACAATAGTGGTGGAGATGCTTTTGTTGTTCAAAAAAATAGAATAAAAGAATTAGTGCCTGTACATACATTGGGTAGTAATAAAAAAGAAATTTTGGACCACATAAGAACTTTCAATCCAGATATAATACACTTTCAAGAAATACCTGAATACGATTTACCACTTGATATAGTAGAAAGAATATTTTCAAAAGAAAGAAAATACTTCATAGTGTGTACAACACATGGTTCATTAACCAATCCATCTGATATTATTTACCAACCAGACAAATATGTTTTAGTATCCGAATGGAGTAAACAAAGATTTGAAGGTGCTGACTTGGGTGTTGAACTTGATGTTTGGCAGTATCCTATCGAAGATTATATCTTTAGTAAAGATGATGCAAAAAAAGAATTAGGATTAGACCCAACATGGAAGCATGTGTTAATGGTTGGGTTATTCTCACCCGGTAAAAATCAAGGTGAAATATTTTCAATAGCTAGGCAATTAGAAAAATATAAAATTAAATTTCATTTTGTAGGCAATCAAGCTATGAATTTTGAAAGTTATTGGTCACCTATAATGAAATACAAACCTGAAAATTGTATCATATGGGGTGAAAGAAATGATGTTGATACTTTCTACGCAGCTTGTGACCTTTTTTATTTTTCATCAAAATTAGAATTAAATCCTTTATCAATTAAAGAAGCTCTTTCTTACAAAATGCCTTCTATATTTAGAAAACTTCATACCTATTTGGATACATATGATAATAACCCATTGGTAACATATATTGATGATGATTTAAAACTTACAAAGAGAATAATATTAGAAAAATTACAACCTGAGTTTAATGAAATACCTGGATGGTTTGCATATTCGGAATTATATAATAGTATGGTTGATAGTGCATCTGGTGGAGAAACTTTTGTTGAGGTTGGTGCTTGGTTTGGTAAATCTACAAATTATTTATCATCAAAAATAAAAGAATCTGGAAAAGATATAAACTTTACATCAATAGACACTTGGAAAGGTACTGATGATGAAGATTTGCATCAAAATATTGTAAACTCTTTTAATGGAGATATATTTTATGAATTTGTTGATAACACAGTATTATCAGATAACTATGGTAGATTGAATACAATCAAAGATACTTCTAAAAACGCAGCTAATAACTTTGCAAATAATAGTATTGATTTTATAATGATTGATGCAGGCCATTCTTATGAAGCATTGATGGAGGATTTAAATATTTGGTACAATAAAGTAAAACCAGGTGGTATAATTAGTGGTGATGATTATGGGGTTTTTGATGGAGTTACACGAGCAGCAAATGAATATTTTTATGGACAATTTCATCAAGGATTTCGTTCATTTGTAAGAAAAAAACCTCGTATCCAAATTAAGCATATGTTGACTAGACCAACTGATATGAGAGAAAGAGTATCCATACAATCATTACAACAATTAGAAAGATATGGTATGTTCTATCAGCCAATTATAAACGAAGTATATGAAGGAATACCACCTTCTGAAAATTGTAGAAGACCGGAACACATTTCACCAACAAATACTCCAGGTGAATTATGGCCTGGTGCCGGATTAGGTTGGATGACAGGTAGACACTATGGATGCTATTTGGCACATAGAAACGCATTGGAAACGATTGATGAAGAAAATTTTGATTATACTTTGATATTTGAAGCAGATGCATTCATTTATACTGGATTGGAAGAATTTGTTGATGTTGTGAATAAAGCATGTTTCATGTCAGAGCTAAACGATGCATACTTTATATCATTTGCAAATAATCCTTGTAGAGAAAGAACTAAGATAGATGAATTATTTTCTTTAACAGGACCTTCACAAGATTTGGCACATTGTTATCTTATACCAAACCGAACTAAAGGTTGGTGGATGGACAGAATAAAAGATTGTGGATGGGATGTTGGTGACCTTTGGTATAATCATGTATTTTACCATCATCCTATGAAACGTTATACAACAAACAAAATGTATAGTAAACAAGCCGAAGGATATTCACTATTAGATTTGACAGTTAAAACTTGGAGTTAATGATATACGAAAATTTAAAAAAGAATCTCAACAATAAAAGAAAAGTTGATAACAAAGTGTTTGTACATTTTGTTAGAGGCGCATTTGTTGAAATAAAAGGAAATATTCAAAAAAATTACAAAGTTAAATTTTTTGATAATAGAACGGGGAGATTGTTATTCAGTTCTGATATATCAACAAATATGTGGACAAAATGTAATGTTGAATATTTTGTTGAATGGCGTATTGAAATATATGAAGGTGATAAGTTATGGTGGCATCATATATACAATGCACACAACAAAAGAGTTTATGTTGCTCTAGATTCTAAAGCATTGGGTGATAGTTTAGCATGGATTCCGTATGTAGAAGAATTTGGAAAAGTGCATGGAGCAAAAATGATTGTTTCAACTTTTATGAACACTATGTTTGAAGAAAAATACCCAAACATAGAATTTGTTGTTCCCGGTGTAAGTGTTGAAAATCTTTACGCTATGTACTCTATTGGTTTATTTTACAATGAAGATAATACAATTAATATTTACAAAAATCCAATAGACCCAAAGAAGCAAACAATGCAAAAAATGTGTTCTGATATATTGGGATTAGATTTTAAAGAAATAAAACCAAAATTAAAAGATAGAAAAATTTCAATAGATTCAAACTACAAACAAGTTTGTATAGGAATACATGGTACAGCTCAATCTAAATTTTGGAATAATCCAACTGGTTGGCAAGAAGTTGTAAATTGGTTAAATCAAAAAGGATATGTTGTGAAACTTCTTTCAAAAGAAGGTGAAAATTATATGGGAAACCAATTACCATCTGGAATCGTAAGACATCCAGAAGGACCGTTAGAATTGGTTATGGATGAAATGAAAAAATCAAAAGCATTCATTGGTATTGGTAGTGGATTGAGTTGGTTGAGTTGGGCATTGGACGTACCAACAGTATTAATAAGTGGATTTTCTTATAGATGGGCAGAAATGGAAGATTGTATTCGTATTGGAGCACCCACTGGAAAATGTGAAGGATGCTTTAACCGATTGAGATTGGATCCTGGTGACTGGAATTGGTGTCCAGACCATAAAGGAACTGAAAGACAATTTGAATGTACTAAATCAATTACATCCGAAATGGTAATCAAAGAATTGGAAAAATTTCTATAATGAAAAAGGTTTGGGTAAACGGAACTTTTGATGTTTTACACATCGGGCATATAAAACTTTTAGAATATGCATCATCTTTTGGAACTCTAAGAGTTGGCATTGATACTGATGAAAGAGTTAGAGAAAAGAAAGGTGAATCAAGACCATACAATTCATTGGAAGATAGAATGGGATTTATGCGTAGCATTAGATTTGTTGATAGTGTTGTTGCATTTGATTCCGATGAATCTCTTATAGAACACATAAAGCAATGGAGACCTGATATTATGGTAATTGGGGATGATTACACATATGAACAAATAATAGGAAAAGAATTTATTCCTAAGATTGAATACTTTAAAAAAGTAGAGGGTATAAGCACTTCAAAAATATTAGGAGATGGCAAAATATAAAGTATTAGTAGTTGGAGAAAAATGCACAGATATTTTTGTATATGGTACAACCAACAGAAAATCACCAGAAGGAAATGGACCTGTTTTCATACCAAATAACGAAGTTTATGGAGATGGTATGGCATTAAATACGGCTAACAATTTAGCATCAATGGGATTACAAGTTGATGTATTTTGTGATACTGGAAATATTACAAAAACAAGATATGTTGACGAAAATACTAATGAATTATACATAAGGGTAGACGAAAATGATATAGTAGAAAAGATAAACTTATCAGATTTACCCAAATTAGACAACTATGATGCAATAGTTATATCCGATTATTGTAAGGGATTTTTGACTGAGGAAGATATATCTTATATTTCAAAACTACATAGGTTAGTAGTTTTAGATACAAAAAAATATTTAGGAAGTTGGTGTAAGGATGTATCTTTTATAAAACTAAATAGGTTTGAGGCTCAAAATAACCATGATATAATAATAGAAAATAAATGGTTAGATGATAAGATAATAACCACTTTAGATGGTAGCGGAGCTTGTTATAAAGGTAATGTAATAAAAACCGAAAAGGTTGAAAATGCGGATGTAAGTGGGGCTGGGGATACTTTTGTAGCGGCGTTTGTTGCAAGATACTTAGATTCTGAAAATGTAGAAGAATCTATTGATTGGGCAAATTATTGTGCCGGTTCTGTTGTACGAAAAAAAGGAGTTTCTGTATTTGGAAACTAAAAATTAGAAAATAATATAGTTATATATACAAATAAAAAAATAATAATTTATGGCAGGTTTAGATAATATACCACAGCAACAACAAATTACAATTGAAACAGCAAAAATTGATGCGGAAACTATGCAATCAATTAATGATTTAAATCAGAAAATTCAGGGTTTGGTTTTGGATTTTGGACAAATCTACATTCGTAGAAAAGAAATTCAAGACGAAATGGTAAGAATGGATGATTTCTTAGAGAAAGGCGAAGATGAATTTAAAGTACTAAATACTCAATTAAGAGAAATTATTGATGGTTTGGATGATAAATATCCACAAGGAAGAATCAATATGCAGGATGGTACTATACAATATCAACCAGGCGCACCAACAAGAAAGCAACTTGCAGAAATGCAAAGACAGCAACAATCATCAACAATGCCTGATGGTTCAACTGGTATGAAAGTTGTAAAAGAGTAATCCTAATATTTATTCATATAGAAAACTATATGAGAGGATTAGCAAAATTTTTAGTAGAAACAATATTGGGAGAAGCGGCTAAGGTAGACAAAGTGGTTGTTGTCTATTCAGGCCGCTTTCAACCATTTCATAAGGGTCACTACGCAACGTATGACCATTTGGTTAAGAAGTTCGGAAAAGATAATGTTTATATAGGAACTTCTGATGTAACCGATTCAAAAAAATCTCCATTTAATTTTAAGGAAAAGAAAGTCATTATGACAAAAATGTTTGGTATCCCAACAAACAAAATTGTTAATGTCCGTAATCCTTATGCACCACAAGAAATACTTAATAAATTTAATGAAGATACTACTGGTTTTATAACTGTAGTTGGTGAGAAAGATGAAGCACGTTTAGGTGGTAAATATTTCATACCATATAAAGGAAAGGTAGTAGAACCTTATTTAGAAAGAGGATATGTTTATGCAGCACCTGCACAACCCAACGCTATTAGTGGAACTGATGTTCGTTATTGGTTAAGTGCTGGTAATGAGGCTGATAGAAAGAAAGGTTTTATGAAAGCATATCCTAAGTTTGATGAGCAAGTATTTAAAATGATTACTCTAAAACTTAAATCTCTTAAAGAATATATTAACGAAGAAATAAAATTAAATGTTAAGGTTGGTGATGAAATTCTTATGGGTAAATTTAAGAACAAAAAAGTTCTTGTTAAATCCATAGGTAAAGATGAATGGGGAATGCCAACAATTAATGGTAAGAAAGCAGTAACTTTTAGAATTCCTAAAAAAGAAAATTTAAAGGAAGCAACTGGAGGAGCCGCAGGTTTTACAGCAGGTGACGAACCAGATATGTCATTTGTAGCAGATGGGCAAAAAAGAATATTAAACAAATATAAGCCTGAAAATTGGTATAAGCAAGGTGGGTATGTCCAGTTAGAAGAACCAACAGCAGATGCTATGCGTGGTAGAGGTAAAAATAAAGATAACGAATCACAATTTAGAAAAGCTATATACAAAGTAAAAAATGTAGTTCAAAGTACACTTAATCCAGCAGATGACCCTCACACTGTAGAAGATTGGCAGCAAATTAATAGAGAAACACCTTTGGAAAAACCTAAAAGATTTTGGGAACTTCCTAAAAATCAAAAACCTCAAATAATTTCAAAAGAAGATATAAATGAAATCATTGATGAAGTTGAACAAGAATTATTAGATGAAATGGGTTTTCCTGGCGGAGCTGGTGTTGGTCTGAGTTTACCAGGTGGATATATTAATGGAGCACCAAATCCAAAAGATGTTAAGAAATTAAAATCTAAATTGGATAAAGATGGTAGTGAAGAATACACTAAAGTAAAAGAAGATAAGATACCTGGTGGATTGGCAAAGGGAATGTCATTATCAGATATTGCAAAACATCATAATATAAGTCCACAAACTTTAAAAAATGAATTCATCAAAGGATATGCGGTTGAAAGAGAGCATACTACTGATGTAGAAGTTGCAAAAGAAATTGCATTAGACCATTTATACGAAGACCCAAATTATTATAGTAAATTATCAAAGATTGAAACTCCTTTAAGTGAGGGTTTACTTTTAGAAGGTGGTGCGTATGGACATATGGCACATCCATTTGATATTGAAATGGGTTTAACATTTGGTGACCTTAAACAAATTGTTGTAAAAGCATTAAATGGTGATTTGGAATTAGCAAGAGAAAAAACTGATGGACAGGCATTAGCAATTAGTTGGGTGAATGGTAGATTAGTTGCGGCTCGTAACAAATCACACCTAAAGAACAAAGGAGCTGGTGCTATGACAATAGGACAGGTAGCAGATAAGTTTGCCGGTAGAGGTGGATTGACGGATGCATATAATTACGCAATGAAAGATTTATCTGCGGCAATAGCAGCATTATCCGAACCACAACGTAAAATGATATTCAAGAGTGGAAGTTGTTTTATGAATTTGGAAGTAATATATCCAACTTCAGTAAATGTAATTCCTTATAATCAACCACTATTAGTATTTCATGGTACATTTGAATACGATAAAGAAGGAAATATAATTGGTGAAAATCAACAAGCAGCTAGAATATTGGCTGGTATGATTAAGCAAGTAAATGCACATGTTCAATCTAAGTACACAATACAAGGACCACCAATGCAGAAACTCCCAAAATCAGAAAATCTTTCTAAACTACAAGGAAAGTACATTTCAATGATTTCAAAACTTCAATCTGAATTTGGATTAAAAGATTCCGATGGTGTGGCTGATTATCATCAAGCATGGTGGACTAAGTTTGTAGAAAAAGGTGCAAAAAAATTAGATACACAAGAAAAAATAGGATTGGTTAAAAGATGGGCTTTTGGAGATAAATCATTCCGTATTAATACAATACAAGACCCTAAAATAAAAGCATGGGCTGAGGGAGTTGATAAACAAGACCAACAAAAAATATCAAAACAAAACTTAATGAAGTTTGAAGAAATATTTTTAGGTGTTGGTGCAGAAGTTCTCTCATTTATGAGTTCCGTACTTACAGCAAATCCTGAATCTGCAAAAAGACAGATGGTTGGTAGATTGCAATCAACTATACAACAAGTGAAAGCAAGTGGAGACCCTAAAAAGATTGAAAAACTTAAATTAGAATTACAAAGATTAGAAGCTTTGGGTGGATTTGAAAAAATTGTACCAAATGAGGGTATTGTTTTTGTGTATAATGGTAATACATACAAATTGACAGGAGCATTTGCGCCGTTGAATCAGATATTGGGTATATTTTTCTAAAAAAATTGTTTTTATTTTATTTTGATATACTTATATATACAAATATATCGGATATAATATGTCAAAGGAATTCCAAAAAAAGTTTATGCATCCAACTCGTAGAAAGTTGGTTAATATGGTGTTGCAGGGTGGTGATTACGAAAAAAATACTCAAATATCTTTAGCAAATACCGAAGTAAAACAAAAAAGAGAAGTTGGTGAGGTTTGGACTGATTCAGATGGAAAAACTTGGGAACAAAAAGAATATGGTAAAGTAAGAATAAATGAACTATCAGAAACTATGTCTGAAGTTAGAGATTACCTATCTAAATTGAACACTTGTAAATCTGAAGATTGTAATACAATTAAATTAAGTAGAGCTGATAAAAAACTTATATCTAAAACTGGATATTGTGCAACTTGTTTAGGTAAGAGAGAAACTCTTATAAAAATAGATGGATTGTGGGAACAATATGAGCACTATAAAATGTTAAATAACATTATATCAAAGGGAAAGGATATTTTAGATAAATTACATCAAGCTTATAAAGATGCAAAGCAAGAATATGAATTTGTGCATGAAGATGGTAAGATTGAAAAGTGGGTATTGGAAAAAGATGTAAATGAAATTAAAGCTGAAATTCTTGCCGATATTACATTTTATGAAGGTGAGGTTGAACAAGCTAAAAAATGGAGAAAAGAAGCTTGGGAAAAACTTAAAGATAAAAACTACGATTTAGTTAAACCACCAGTAGACTAATGGCTCAGAATTTAGGAATAACACAAAAGAAATCTTTAAAAGAGATTATAGCTGAAGAATACAAAAAGTGCGCTAGTGACCCTATCCACTTTATGAAAAAATATTGTATGATTCAACATCCGGTGAGAGGTAAGATACCTTTTCACCTTTTCCCATTTCAGGAAAAAACTTTAACTGAATTTGCTGGAAATAGATTTAATATAGTTCTTAAATCAAGACAAACTGGTATCTCAACTCTTTCAGCTGGATATGCACTTTGGAAAATGTTATTTAATACGGATTTTAACGTATTGGTTATTGCCACTAAGCAAGATGTAGCAAAGAACTTGGTAACTAAAGTAAGGGTAATGCATGAGTTACTACCTAGTTGGTTAAAGGGTGGTTCTTTGGAAGATAACAAACTTTCACTTCGTTTAAATAATGGTTCTCAAATTAAAGCGATTGCATCTTCACCTGATGCAGGACGTTCTGAAGCACTTTCCTTACTGATATTTGATGAGGCTGCGTTTATTGATGATATTGATGAGATTTGGGTAGCGGCTCAATCTACATTATCAACAGGTGGTAGTTGTATTGCACTTTCTACTCCAAATGGTGTGGGTAATTGGTTTCATAAAACTTGGTTGGGTGCTGAAGATGGAACAAATCCTTTTAACACAATTCGTTTACATTGGACAGTACATCCTGAGAGAGACCAAAGTTGGAGAGATGAGCAGGAAAAATTATTAGGACAGAAGAAAGCAGCTCAAGAGTGCGATTGTGACTTCGTATCATCCGGTGATACTGTAATTGATCCTGAATTATTGATGTTTTACAAAGAAACTTATTGTCAAGACCCAATTGAAAAGACTGGATTTGATGGAAACCTTTGGAGATGGGAATATCCAACTGCAAATGGTTCGTATATGGTTGTAGCGGACGTAGCAAGAGGGGATGGGTCTGACTATTCAGCGTGTCATGTTATGGACATTATAAATGCAACACAGGTAGCTGAATATAAAGGTAAAATTGATACAAAAGATTTTGGAAACTTTTTAGTTAATTTAGCAACTGAATATAACGATGCTTTACTTGTTGTGGAAAACTCAAATATCGGATGGGCTTGTATTCAACAATGTATAGATAGGCAGTACAAAAATTTATTCTATATGAGTAAGGATTTGAAGTATGTGGATGTTGAACATCAAATGAGAAACAAATATAGAGCAGATGAAAGGGGTATGGTGGCAGGATTTTCAACTACATCTAAAACAAGACCACTTATTATTTCAAAATTAGACGAATATTTCAGAGAAAAATCAGTAACTATTCGTTCAAACCGATTAATTGATGAATTATTTACATTTATATTTGTGAATGGTAGAGCGGAGGCTATGAAAAGCTATAATGATGACTTGACAATGGCATTTAGTATTGGGTTGTGGGTAAGAGATACTGCACTTCGTTTAAGACAAGAAGGTATTGATTTGACTAAAAGAGCAATCGGAGGTATTTCATCTAATACTCAGCATGCTGGTGTATATGGTCCATCCGATAGAGATGATAACCCTTGGAAGATGAGAATTGGAGATGATTTTGAAGACCTATCGCAATGGTTATAAAATGTAGGGTTTTGATAAATACTGATATTTATGGTATATGTCAAAATAAAAGGAGAACAAAATGATTAAATTAACTAATATCCTAAAAGAAGATGAATACATAGATAAAGCGTATTCAAAAGGTGATACTCCGGCGGATAACCCAATTGATGACTACGATGAGCTTGATGTAGAGCAAGAAGATATGGATGATTTTATCCAATATCTTAAATCTTATCAAACATCATTAGATGAAGCAAATTGTGGTTGCGTGTACGAAGCCGAATATCAGGGTAGAGAGGTAAAGTTGGGTAAACCAATGGCAGGTGATGTAAAGAAATTTAAGGTATATGTAAAAAACCCTAAGACTGGTAAAGTTATTAAAGTAAACTTCGGTCAGAAGGGAGTTAAAATTAAAAAGAATAACCCTGGCAGGAGAGCAAACTTTAGAGCTAGACACAATTGTGACAATCCTGGTCCAAGAACAAAAGCAAGATATTGGTCTTGTAGAAAATGGTAAAATAAATTATGGCAGAACAATTCCAAGACGATAGAAGTTTTTTTGGGAGACTTAAAAAACTATTTTCAACAAACGCAATCGTTACCGTTGATAAAGATGGTAAGCGTAGAGTAGTTGATGTTGAAGATAGACAAATGAATACTAACTTTGTTAATCTAAGAGATAGATACACAAAGCTCCAAAGGTCTTATTTCGAAACACATCAGGGTGCACAATCAATGGCATACCATCAAGTTCGTAGAGAACTTTTTAGAGATTATGATGCTATGGATATGGACCCAATTATAGGTTCAGCATTAGACATATATGCAGATGAATCCACAACGAAGAACGAATATGGTGATGTTCTTCAAA
>JACCDG010866606.1_pt1 | contig 45949 bp, 41 predicted proteins | sample 7442471 | NCBI WGS metagenome assembly JACCDG01 (sample SAMN15323444, study PRJNA562643) | freshwater metagenome | isolation source: river surface water | place: USA:Blue River Watershed | collected 2017-08-17
GATTGGCCGCGTCAGCTCGCAAAGCCGCTGCCTGGGCTTGCAGGGCTTGGATGTCGGCTTGAAGGCCCGTGATCTCTTGGTCCATGGCTTCGATCTTGGTGATCTCTTCGAGAATGCCGTTGCTCACGGTTTCGCCGTACTTAAGTGCTTGGAGGTATCCCTGAGCAGATCGAACAACGCTTGGCGCTTCTGCCCAAACGCGGGAAGCATTCACCGCCAAAAAAACCGCCAGTACGAATTGTAATCCAAGCGCCATGATTAGCTGTCTCCCCCACCATCGCTGCTGGTAGACACAAAAGTTTCTTCGGAATCTCGAACATGCTGGGTAGTCTGTGGAGGCGCTTCTGCTCCCGGAGTTGGCGCTGGAGTAACCGCCCCAAAGCGCGTCACATCACTCAAAAAAGCTGGTGTTTCTCCAGCGGGAGTTCGCAACCCCAGCTTTGCAAGTTCCGATTTAGCCAAGACATAAAAGGCGTCGTAATTTTGCGCGTCTTTCGCCAAAAGAGTTGTCCGTGCGGCGTTGGCCACAGCTTGATTGGCTTCGAGCAGTTTGCCCAAGGTCGCCCGAGTGTCTGCCAGTCCTTTGGCAGTGGTATTGGCAAAAAGCGTTTTGAATTCTCTGCCATTGGTCGCCAGAGAAAACATATCGTCCGTAGTGGCAAGAGTGTTCTGTCTCGCAGCGCGCGCAGCCAGATCCATGGGAGCGGCACCGTCTTTCACTTCAAAGATTTGCGTGCGTTTGGTATCGGCAATCAATGGCAGTTTTCCTGCTTCGGCTGCTCGCTTTTTTTGTAAAGCGGCCAGCTTGGTCCGCGCTTCAGTGACTGCGCGATCGATCTTTCCAGCTTCGGCTCGAATTCCTGCTGCTTGCCCCGCAGCTTGGAGCGCTAGCCCTTGGTTCTGCTGCAACTGGTTTTGCAACCCTGGATTGCCAGCGCCTCCAGCGACTGCTGCGGGCGCAGGCGCTTCGGCAAACCCGGTGACCGAGACAAACAGGCTCAAAACCGCGGTCAAAATGGCTTTGTTCAGCTTCATAAGCACATCCCCCAAAAAAAACACCTTTTGCCCGATAGAGTTGCAATTCCGACGCCGAATTCCCAGGCTGGGCCCAGGCCTAGACCTGGGCTAAGTGTGCATTTTGGCGTCTAGAGCGTTGGGGAGTGTCCTAAAATTAGACAGTTTCCTCAGCCCGACCGCCTGGCGCGCACTCCCAGAATGCCGATCCCAGTCAGCCTAGAAATCCGTGTACTTACAGTGCGCACGCGCCGGCGTGCTGATTGCAAAAGAACCCGTAATTAGTCCGCTGCCCGCACGGCGAGTGGAGAAACGCTTTTAGGAGTCTAAAAATGCTCTTTCGCAAATCGGCTACACTTCTTACGGCACTTACTGTTTTGGCAGGGTGTAAGATCGAAACGACTGTCCCTACGGTGAAAATCACCAATAAGAACCCGCTGACTTGCTCTGCGATGTTGGCGTCGAGTGCGGGATCTTCGGTCGTGTCTGGGCAAGCAGCGCCGATAGAAGTCAAAGCCACCGGTGGTGCCGCTCCTTACCAAATCTTAAACACCGCCATTGGCTTTAGCAGCGAGACGGTGATTTCTCGCACCTATACCAACAACACCAATAGCAATCTCATCGAAGTCGACACTGTATCGGTTACCGATAGTGGCGGCGAAGTCACTCAGTGCAACTTTCAGATCACCGTAGCGCCTGCGGGCTCGACGCCTTCGTTGAGCTGCACGCTGGTCGCTTCTCCCGCAACGCCTGCGATCAACGCCAATGTCGGATTCGTCGCCACCGCAGCCGGTGGATCGGGCGCGTACACGTTTTCCCAGTTTGCTCTGGGCACCGATGGCACAATCGTCACGCCCTTTGCCACGACTTCCGCCACTCAGGGGTCGGCCACGGGCAAGTACAGCACTTCGGGTTTGCGCACTGCTTCGATCACTGTCAGCGATAGCTCCAGCACTGTGAGCTGTTCCACTTCGGTTAATGTGGCTCCCGCGCCCAGTGTAAGCGCCGTGTTTAGCCCAGCGTCTTCGGTGGTTGTGGGTAACGCGATCACGCTCACTGCGACTGCTGCAAATTTTTCGGGCACGCCAACCTACAGTTTTGCGACCACGCGCTCGGGAGTTCAAATCTCGAGCACGGGCAATGTGGCGACGGTGACTTCGAGTTCCGTCCAATCTGCATTTGATGTCGTGGTCACCGCCACCTCGGGCAGCCAGACGGCGACCTACACTGTGGTGGGCCTAAGCTTTACCGCTGCAGGTTCGTTGGGATGTTCTTTGGTGGTGCCTAGCGGCATTCTCTACACAAATCAAAACGTCTTGATCAGCGTGGTGCCCACCTCGCCTGCTACGGACCCGCTCGAAATCACGTACTTTGCCACTCAGTCCGATGCTGTGACCGTGGCAACGACTGACTCTACTCGCACGGTAAAATACCCCGTGGCTGGAGTGAAAACGATCTTGGTCCAGGCAAAGTCCAAAACGACAGGCGCGCTCTGCCAAGCCGGAGCGACCCTATCTTCGACGATAGAAATCACCCCTGGGTCGAGCGGTACGCTGTCCTGCACGGGCTACACTTCGATCAACCCGTCGAATCCACACGAGTACTTCTACGCATGGGCCACTATCACAGGTGGAACTGGCAGCACCAAAGTGAACACACTAACGATTACTCCGGTAAACGCCTGGGAAAACTCAGCCAATGCAGGATACTGGGTAAACGCGAACACAGCGTATATGACGTTCTTCTACACGGGTTCGTTCCGCATTCGATTTAATATCTCAGATTCGGCAGGCAACACCGGTAGCTGCACAACGACTCAGGTCGTCTGGTAATCCGGCGCCTAAGGGCGAGCGACTTTATTGAGTTTAAAGAGCCCGTCCAACGAAAACGATCCTGGGCCCGTGAGAAAAATCACGCTGTACCCACATAGGTACAAGAATGCCAGCTCTTTGACTTTCCACGGATCGGACGCGTGCACCACGGAAAACGCGGTCAACATCGTCCCTATCAACGGCAGTGTGGCCAGGCGGGTGGACAAACCCACCGCAACCAATATCGCACAGGCCACTTCTGAAAAGATCGCAACCGCCATCGTGACCGTGCTCCCCATACCCAAAGGATCGGGAAACATCCCTGCCCCTTGGGAGAACCCCTGGAGCTTTCCCAGCCCATGAGCCATAAACATCGTTCCGCCCGTCGCTAACCTGAGGAGCAATAAACCCAGATCCAATCGCATTGTGAATTCCTTTTAAATGGAGGAGCCGGTTGGTCCCGCCCCATTGGGGAGCAAAGACGCAACCGGCTTGTTGACAAGATCAATTCCCGATTTCTTTGACCAGATCGGTCGCACCGTAAATCTTATTCATCGCTTCGAGCATTCCCGCCGAATGTACGGAGACCGCACGGCTGACCACATCGTCATAGAGGTAATTCGCTGTGAGCGACTCGATGTTTCCATCGAAAATCAAACCTACCAATTCACCTGCTTGGTTCAGCACGGGGCTGCCGGAATTTCCTCCGATAATGTCCGCGGTCGACACAAAGTTGAACGGAACACTGAGATCCAGGCTGCTCTTGGCCGCGTGCCAGGATGGCGGCAACACCCAGGGGTCCCGCGCGCCGTGGGCCGTTTCGTGATCAAACGCGCCCCCCAACGTCGTCATCGCCGCGACTTGCTTGCCGCCGGATGACTGGTAACCTTTCACAGTGCCGTAGGCGAGACGCAACGTAAAAGTCGCGTCCGGGTACGTGCTTGTTCCCTTGATCGAGAACAAAGCTTTGGCCACTTGGGCGTAAGCTTGTTTTTCAACTTCATCAACTTTGGTTTGGTACTGCACCTCCAAGGCCCGCGCCGCCTTGTCGATCGCAACCGCTGCTTGAATCATGGGGTCGCGGCTGGACTTGATGGCGTTCAATCCCCCTTTGGCAATTAGCTTGCGAATATTCACATCATCCAAGAGACAATCGTCCACCAAGCGGCGGGCCGTCTCCTCGGCGCTGCGGCCACGCAACACCTTATCGACGAGAGCGTGTTCGTATCCAAAATGGGCTGCAAACTCCGTCAGCGAAGCCGTCAACAAGGCGACTTCCAACTCGCGGTAAATCGGGTCTGGAGAATAGAGTTTTTGCTCTAGAGTTGCTCGGCCGGAATCACGGTAAAGCGGAAGCCGTTTCTCGTTGGGCTTGGCGTTTTCGGTAGCAAGGCGCACGAGCGTGCGTGCAATGCCGAACAGTTTGGAGTCAAAGGCATGTCCTAACTCCAAAAGGGCCCGTCTGCGGAGAATTTTGCCATGTTCTTTTTGGGCCGCGGCAATCTTATCCCAAGCGTCGACGAGATCTTGCTGCGACGGATCGGCCAAGAGTTTCGCACGGAGCTGGTACTCTTCGCGCTGTTTTTTGGCGAGAAACCGCTCATCCTGCATGCCCTTTAACATTCCAGATAAGGCTTTGCGCGAGTTCTGCATGCCAAAAAAATCGTCTTGAGCCTGGCGTGCGGCTTCGGCGCTGCGCTGTCGGTAGAGTTGTAGCGTGTTCTCCCGACGGGTAATGAACTGCAAATTGTATCGAAGGCGCTCATCACGCAAAAACTGCAAAGCGTCCGTCGTAAACATGCGATTCGTCGTGCCGGGATGGCCCGATACAAAAATCAGGTCCCCATCTGCAGCCCCTTTTGAAGACCATTTGAGGAAGTGATCGATCTTTGCTGGCTGGCCATTTTCGTAAACGCGAAAAATGCACATGTCCAAATTGTAGCGGGGGTACTCAAAGTTGTCGGGGTCCCCGCCAAAAAATGCCGTCCCGTACTCAGGCGAAAAAACCACCCGCACATCAGTGAATTTTTTGTACCGGTAGAGATGATACTGGCCGCCTTGGTACAGAGTGATCACATCACTGCGCAACCCGGTTTTTTCCAAAGATTCTTTTTCTATGTTAGCGATCGCGTCCCGGCGAGCCGCAAAGGCAGCGGCTGCGTCCATGTCAGCACCCACTGCAGCGTTCACTATTGCCGTGACGTCGTCGATAGACTCCAGCCGATTCAACTCCAAACCTTTTGCGGGAACTTCTTCGGCTTGGGTTTTGGCTAAGAAACCGTCCTTATAGTAGTCTTTTTGCGCCGTTGAGATTTCGTGCAAAGTGTGGGCTGCCACATGGTGGTTGGTCAACACCAGCCCGTTGCTAGAGATAAATGACCCCGAACCGCCCGTATTGAAACGCACCGAAGATTTCATCACGTGCTCAGACCAGGCGGGGGTGATTTCAAAACCGTACTTTTCCTGGATTTGTTTGATGGGAAGGTTGTTATAAACCCACATCCCCTCGTCGGCGCGCGCCGCCCCACCCGCGAGCACCAATGCCATTAGACTCAAAGAAAAAACAACCGTGTGCATCACAAATCCCTCACTATTGCTGAGCGTTTAGCACGTTGCGACAGACGCTAACAAGAGCGATGCTATCCAACAATCCACGGAGGCACCTTTCCGTTTACAGTTGTACTCGCTGCGTCAGGGGTGGTTGAGGTCGGGGGGCTCGAGGGTTTTGAGTTCTCTTTGGATAAACGGCAGTTTCTTCAATAGTTTCGGTGCATTCGACGCTATAAAGGCAATGACGCCGCACTTGATCGATCTTCCAATCAAGCAGAGTACGAACAAGTCCCACAAGGGCATGCCGGTCAGTGCAGCGATGCCGATGGCGGGAAACTGCACCATGGGACTCATCGAAATGAGCAAGAGCGCCACCTGACCGTAGCGATCGAAGAATCCGTCCATCCACTTCCAGGCATCGGACTGGAATGCACTCGGAGCCAGCTGCATTACCCAATTCACATCCCAATGGATGGCCCACGCGAGCAAAAGCCCGCCCAGCGCCGATCCCAGGGCAACACAGAAGGCCGCCCAGAGCCACTTGCCAGGTCGAACAGCCACCGATGAAACCAAAAGCGCGTCCGTCGGAACGATGAAAATAAAAAGATCCGCGCCCGCCAAAAATCCCACCACCGGAAAATACCACCACCGATCCACAAACCGCTGCAAGTGGCGAACCCACGCGTTGAGTTCTGAAAAAAGTGAATTCTCTCTTTTAGCTGGCGCAGGCATAGGCTAAGAATACCGGCATGCTTTCTCTAGCGACATATAAAGTAACTCACCTTGTTGGCCTTTCCATGGTGCTCATTTCTCTGGGTGCACTCATTGTTCACCAAAAAGGACCTCTCAGTAAACGCACATTAGCAGTTACCCACGGCATTGGCTTGCTGTTGGTGATCGTCTCAGGGTTCGGCATGCTCGCGCGCTTGGGGGTGCATTCCTTTCCAAGCTGGGTGGTTGGCAAACTCATTATTTGGATTATCCTAGGCGGCTTCATGGGCCTCGTGCCCCGATTGCGAAACAAACGCGCGGGGCTGCTCTGGTGGAGTTTGGTTCTGCTTACGGGCGTGGCCGCATGGTTAGCGACTTCGAAACCGGGAGTAATCTGATGCTGAGTGGAAACTTGATCCGTTTTTTGGAACCCTTGCTGTACGCAGCGTTCATGCTCTGCTTGTTTATTTGATTTATGAAACATCTTTTTTTTCTGGCGGCTATTCTGCAATCCACCTCGCTGTTCGCGCAGGTTCCGGATCATATTGAGAACAAGAATTACAGTCCCGAAAAGGGGCTGGTGATGACAGAAGACAAACCGTCAGAGCGCTTCTCCGTTCCGGAGTGGAAAAAAGCCTCTCAAATTCCTCTCCCTTCCTGCACCAAAGGCACTCGCGTTTGGCGACTGCTCCACAAAAGCAAAATAGAAGCCACTGCGACCAAAGATCAAAATCTGCCCGTCAAAGGTGGGTTTTCGCGATTCCATGCAGTGGGGCAATCTGCCTTGAACGCTTTTAAAGGCACGGGTGTTTTGGATTTAAGCTCCTGGGAGTCGGGTGTCCCTGCGCGCGATTACCGCGTGCAGAAGCACGTCTTTTCGGTGGAACAGGAAAACAAAAGCGTCGTGCCGTTTACCTTTTCACTCGAGATTTGGAATCCTAAAGCCGTAGATTGGGAGTCGCCGCTGGTTCTCAATATCGTGTTCTTGGGTGAACCCATTTCGCTTACGTTTCCGGTCCGACTTCACAGCGATGGAAAGACCGTACGCGTTTCTTCTCCGGAGGCAAAACGGTTTACGTTTCTTCAGCCCTCAAACATGGGCACTTTCGCCAAACTTATGACGCTTTGTAATCACAAATCTCTCGCGAGCTTTGTGGATCTTTCGCTCGACCTGCAGTTCGAACCCACTTGCAAATGACACCTGCGGTTTTCCCGCGTAAAATAAACCAATGGCATTCAACCCTCGACGCTTGCGTGTGTTGTTGCTCACTCACCCCACCCTGATCCCACCCGACCAGCCAGCTCCTTCAGAAATCAAATCGGCTCCTTGGCGTGCGGAGTGGGATGTTGCGCAGGCCCTGCGTCAACTCGGTCACGAAGTTCAATTTGCCGGTATTGGCTCCGAAGTCGGCACCATCCGCCGCTGCGTGTTTGAGTTCAAGCCGCATATTGCCTTTAATCTAACCGAGGAATTCGACGGAGTGGGTCACTACGACCAAAACATCGTGAGTTACTTGGAACTGCTTAAGGTGCCGTACACCGGCTGCAACCCCCGTGGCCTGATGCTCGCAAGAGATAAAAGCCTTGCAAAAAAAATCCTCACTTTCCATGGCGTGCCCACACCAGCGTTCGAGGTATTTGCACAAGGGGCTCCGGTGCGTCGCCCCGCACACCTAAAATTTCCACTCATCGTGAAATCCATCAATGAAGAGGCGTCGTTGGGAATTTCCCAGGCTTCGATCGTTAATGACGACGAAAAACTCGAAGAGCGAGTCGCGTTCATGCACGAGCATGTGGGGACAGCAGCCATTGCCGAGAGCTACATCGAGGGTCGGGAGCTGTATGTGGGAGTACTGGGCAATGTTCGTCCAGAGACGTTTCCCATTTGGGAGCTGGTCTTTCCTTCCAGTCAGGCCTGGCCCATCGCCACTCGCCGCGTGAAGTGGAACAACGCCTACCGTGAAAAACACGGCATCTACTCAGGCGAAGCCAAAGGCCTCAGTCCCGAGGTGGCTTCGAAGGTCAAAGACATTAGCCGCAGGGTCTACCGTCTATTGGGACTCAACGGCTATGCCCGAATGGACCTGCGTTTATCCCCAGACGGAAACGTTCACGTTATCGAGGCTAACCCCAATCCTCATATTGGTGCAGAAGAGGACTTTGCCCAGTCTGCGCAAAAGGCGGGACTTTCCTACGCAGAGCTGCTCTGGCGGATCGTAAACCTTGGATTGCGCCGTCGCCCGCTGATGGAATAGAGCGGCGGAGCGCCACTCACCAAGCCCGAATCAGTCGCTTTTGCCATAGGTGAAGTAGTTTTCAGTCGTGCTGGAGAACACAGACTCACCGTCGACATCAGCATGGACTTTGAACATCCCACGCAATTGGCCGTTATCCGTATCGTAGTCCAGTTCATCATAAGGGAGAAAAAGCTCAACGCTGTCTTCCGCCCCAGAAGAAAACTCCGTATGCAAATACAGCGGCTTGAACTTGGTCGCGACTCCGACTTGGCCGTCTGAAGTTTTGTAACTTCCATTAGAATCCGTCAGTGGAGCTCCCGTATCCCGATTGAAGAACAGAGCGTTGAAGCGGACTTCGGTTTCTTTTAGAAAGTGTGAGGTAAAAGCCAGCTCAATCAGCATCCCCTTTTTTCCGTTGCGGTACACATTGTGGGTCGTATTCGAAGTAACATCTGAAATATTCCGACTGCTGCTCCACATATTGTAGTTGTAGGTCAGATCTTTGAGAGCTCGGTACCCGGACTTCGGGCCAACCTCGAAGTAATTCTTGGCAAACTTGGAAGCGCCAGAATTACCCCAAACCTCAAAAGCGTGTCCGGACACTCGGCTCAACGAACCTCCGCCGGAACCCGGATTAAGAAAGGCCGCCTCACCCGGTGCGAGCTCGTAAGACCAGCTCGACTCGGTCCCAGGTCGCCATGCCCAGTCTCCGTCGTCATAGGAATAGCATCGCACCCAAACGCAAAGGGTCTCACCCGTGTTGTTGATAACTCGCAAGTCCTTGTGATGACGGATATCCCCGTCTTCCGGGCGATCCGTATCTGCAAAGGAATATGAGTTGGGAGTTTGCGCAGAAGCCTTACCGATTTCGGCGTCCTCATCATATTTTAAGGCGTTCAGCCGCGCATCGGTAAACAGGTTCTCTGTGCGGCTCTGAATGGCGGCAAAAGCTTCTTCCCACGTCACGAATCCGCTATCATTCGAATCCACATTGGCGATTTGATCGCAGAAAACCGAAGCCATGGCTTGAGTAAAAAATCCTCCCCGAGCGCGGTTGATCCAACCAAACTGCGGTGCCGTTGCTGCGGTGATTTCGGTAACGCCTCGATGTTGGAAAAAGAGCTGATTGAATATTTCCCAAACCGCAGGAGTGGGCCGAGGCGCCTGGAACGAAAAGTTCCCCGGGCTCGAGCATTTTTCGGTCGTGATTACGGACAACCGCACACCTTTGTCGGTCAGCGCTTCTCGGATTTCATCGTTGTCGATATCGCCTTCGCTCGTAGCAAGGTATTCGCCGGTTTCGCTGTCATTGGCGCCATGGCCACAGTAGTAAAACCAGATCGTGTCATCGCTGCCAGTATTGAAGTCTCGGATGGTCTCCAAAACCTGGGACTTGTTGATGGACTCTCCGGTGAGTGTCGCAGTGTCGTAACGGTGCTCCTTGCCCTGAAAAGTCTCGCTCAAAACTTTCTTGAGCTGGTCTGCCGAGGCCACGCAGCCCGGCCCGGTGTCCGCACCGACTTTGTTTGCGTTGGTATCAATGACAAACAAAACCCAAATCTTGGAATCGGCCCAAGCAACGTCCCCCCCAAACAGGAACGCCGAAAGCAACCCGAATCCTAACCAAGTCGTGCGAAAACGCATAAGATACCCTCTTTTTATTCGTGACAGGGCTCTACCACAGCCCCCTTTTCAAATGCCATAGATTTCAACGACCTCTCCAGGTAGTCTGCTGCCTGCTGGAGCTTCGCTTGAATCCCCTACCCATTGACGCACATTTAGAACCCATCGCGAATTCGCTCGAAACGCACCCCACCCTGCTTCTCCAGGCTCAGCCTGGGACTGGAAAAACCACCCGTGTGCCTGCACGCCTTCTAGAATCTTCCTTCTGCCAGGGGAAACAGGTGTGGGTTCTGGAGCCCCGCCGACTGGCAGCTAAGCTAGCGGCCCGTAGAGTGGCTCAGGAATTAGGTGAGGAGCTGGGTGAGACCGTGGGCTACCAGTTTCGGTTTGAGAAAGTAGCCGGCCCCAGGACGCGGCTGAGATTTCTCACTGAGGGGATGCTTCTGCGCCATCTACTGGGCTCGCCGCAGCTGGAAGGCGTGGGAGCCGTGGTTTTGGACGAGTTCCACGAACGCAATCTGCAAGGCGATTTGGCGCTGGCGTTGTTGAAACGGTTGCAGCAAACCACACGTCCTGACCTCCGGCTGGTGATTATGAGCGCCACCCTGTCCGTGGGCAACCTCGAAACCTACCTCGGTTCCCCGGCACAGATCTCCATCGCCGCCCCACACCACTCTCTGCAGATTCAGTTCTCCCCGTCGACAAATACCCCTTTGGAAAAGGCAGTAGCACGCTCACTCAAAGAAACCCTGGCCTCCCCACACTACCCTGGGGGAGACTTTTTGGTTTTTCTCCCAGGCATGGCAGAGATTCGAAAATGCGCCGACGCGTTGGCGCCTCTGGTCCGAGAGCGTGGACTCGCTCTGCACCTGCTGCACGGGGACCTATCAAAGGAAGAGCAGGATCAAGCAGTCTGCCCAGGCCCCTCCACGAAAGTCATTCTATCAACCAATATTGCCGAATCGTCATTGACCATCGAGGGCGTAAACGTCGTCATCGACTCAGGCCTGCAACGCGTATCGAGCACTTCTTCCTGGTCCGGCCTGGCGTCTCTACGTACGCGCACCATTTCCCGAGCCTCCGCCATACAGCGAGCCGGACGGGCGGCCCGAACCGGGCCCGGGCTCTGTGTGCGCCTTTACTCTGCGGGCGAGTTTGACCACTGGCCATCGCATGAAACCCCCGAAATTCTGCGAGCTGACCTCACCCAGACTTTGCTCGAGCTCAAAGCACTTTCTATCATCGATGAGTCAAAACTGGATTGGTACGAAGCTCCTCCATCCACCGCTCTACAAAACGCTCGGCACTTGCTCTACCGATTAGGAGCGCTAAACGCAGCCGAACCAGGAGCTGCCATCACCCCGCTCGGTGAAAAGATTGCAAAGCTCCCTGTGCACCCGCGGCTCGCGCGCGTGCTCCTCGAAGCGCGCGAACGAGGATGCCTCGGGGGCGCACTGCGACTAGCGGCGTTGATTTCGGAAGGACAGCTCCAAAGCCTGGATGCATTGGAAGACGCGCAAAAAGCGAGTGTTCCTCGACGGGCGCTGGAGCACTTGCAGAGTTTTTTCCCCGAAAAAGGCAGCGGGCCCTATCAGCCCGATGCGCTTGCACAGAGTTTGCTAACAGGTTTTTCGGATCGTGTGGGCAAGCTGCGCGATCCCTCTGAGACAGAACTGATCTTAGCGACCGGTGGGTCGGTTTCTGCGCCTTCACTTGCGGGGTTTCGAGAAAAGTACTTTTTGATTTTGGACGCGCGGGAGACCCAGGATCGCTACCAAAATCGCACTACTGTGCGGGGAACTAGTGTCGTCGCATTGGAACCGGAGTGGCTATTTGACTTGCGCCCGCTCGGCGTCACCGACGAAACCCAGATCGAGTGGGACGCAATCAAAAAACGCGTCAGCTGCCGACAACGACTCAAGTACGAATCTCTCACTCTGGAAGAATCCGAATCGGCGCCCGAGCCAAATGCGCAGACACTTGCCATTCTACTACGCGCTGTCTTTGGGATAACAACAGAGTCGGCAATCGTTCTCACTCCGCATGAATGGATCGAAAAGCTCTCGGTTTTTTCTAAAAAAGAGAAACTGGAGAAAATTTTAGCCCGGCGGCAGCTCGCACAAGAACTCCATGCGTGCAAGCCTTTGGGCGAGACTTTGTTGCAGGCCCTTTCGCCGGTCTGCTCGTGGCAAGAGCTCACGGAGCTGGATTGGGAATCTGTGCTAGGCATTGCGCACGCTCTCCAGAAAGATCTTCCAGAAAGCATTACACTTCCCGGCGGGAGGAAAGTTGAAGTCCAGTACGCTCTGGGGAGACCGCCGTGGATCGAATCGCGGCTGCAGGATTTTTTTGGAATGAAACAGGGCCCCAAAATTCTGGGCGGAAAACTTGCACTCACACTGCACCTGTTAGCGCCGAACTACCGCGCAGTCCAAGTAACAACCGATCTGGAAGGATTTTGGAAAAACACCTACCCCACAGTGAAAAAAGAACTCTCTCGAAACTACCCCCGCCACTCCTGGCCCGACGACCCCGCCACAGCGAAACCGCCAGCCCCAAAACCACCAAGGCGCTAGCGGGTAAACTCAATCAGGTCGACGTTGAGAGAAGTATTGGAGCAGTCCGCACCGATGGCATTGTAAGCTTCGAAAATAAACGTGTTGTGGGAGGTGAGCTTTAACCAAAACGCTCCATCAAACGCGGTCGCGCCATCGCGACGAGTGAGGTTTTCATAACAGTACTCTTCCCCAATGATCAGGGCATCAAAGTCGCGATTCACATTTCCGGCGTTGGCCTTGGTGAATTCATATCGACCTGCATCCAATTCAGGCAATGCGCCTCCAATGAGAGGGAACCCGGTGCCGATCGAAAACACGGGGTAATTGCGGGTCGCCGCCAGACTGAGATTGATGCGATCGTGCACCAGTGCCACGCTGACCTGCTCAAGTAGGAGCGCGGACATTCCATCGGCTTGTGCAATCACGTCGACAAAGGGCTTCACAAACCAATTGCCGCTGGCTCCCGCTCCCGGTGTGTCCTCGACAAAGGTGCCGCAGTTCGTACCATCCCATGTCCCCAAACTGTTTCCCGCATGATCGACCAGGGCCACTGCGGGAAATCCATCTTCGTCTTCGCCGGGGTAGTAGTTCAGCGCGCAGCTCGCGTGCAAATAGTCTGTGTAGTTTGGCTGGAGAAACTCCCACAAAGACATAGTGCTTACATTCAACCCGAGCAAGTCGCTGACCGCGGAGAGGGATTGTTTGTAATAATTGGGGGTGAAGTAATCTACCGTGACGTTTTGATCGTACACCCCAAAACCCAGTGGACGATACCGGGATGCGACACCAATGGCTTCCCCGGACTCCAGTTCGATATTCGTAAAGCGGTTTAAGCACTCAGTATAATCACCCCAGGAATCAGTCCCAACCACGCAAACACCACCGGTTCCATTTGCCCAGCTTGAATTGGCGGCATCCAGCCGCGTTCTGAGCGCAGCATCGAGTTGGTTGATTTGCTCGAGGAAAACTCGCATCGTCGAACAAGGCTTGAAAAATGCCGTGTGCTCCGTGATGGGGTAGGCGTCGTAGGTGCGTGTGCGTATCGCGATGAGATCCATGCCATCGCCTGGAGAAACGACGTTCAAGGGCGCGTAGGTGGGCGGAGTCGCTGCGCCATCGTCTACGTAGGGTTGGAAGAAAATCTCTCCCATCGGGAATACGCGGCCATTCGCCGGGTCTACGTCTCCCATGGGAATCACCCCTCGGTACGTGTTGGAGTGAATGACGGGCAGTGAACTGAACTGGTACCCATCCTCTGCGCAGGATACAAAGCGCTGAAGCCTCTTGGGCGCCACTCCACAGCCCACTAAGCCGGCTAAAAGCATTGCAGCCAGACTGAATTGTAAAACAGGCTTCACCTGCGTCTTTTCGGCTATTTCCGCGGTTTGAATTAGGTACGCGGTTACTTTTGGAAAAAGTAACCGCGTACCGTTTTCAGCTGAATAAGAGATAGGCAGCTTTTCAACCCGGGCTCCTTTATAAGCCATTGAATTACTTAGACTATATCCCGACCCCCCGTTGGCTCAGCAAGTGCATTCTCCCAGTGTATTAGGGGGATTCGTGCGTACGGCATTATTCTTGGTTTTCAGCTTGGGATTGAGCACCACACTAGCCCACGGCAAGGAGCATGAAACACTAGACGCGATGCCTCGTCCAATCGTTTCCACACCCGACATCTACCGCCTGATTTGTTCTGAAGCCGGCACCCTCAAGGGCAAGTCCCTCGACGACAACTGGCAGCCCATCACCCTCAGCACCGAGCAAGGGAATCTCCAAATGGGAGTTCAAAGAGAAATGGCCCACCTCTACGGGCAGGGTTGGGAAAAAGAGTGGAAGAGCCACCCACAATCAGCCTCGATCTCTAAACTGATCCAAAACCAATTCCCAGAATGGAATCGCAGCGAAGGCAAACTCACGTTGATGAAATTTTCGGCCACTTGGTGTGGGCCGTGCCAAATACTTGCTCGAGAGTTCGGACCGAGAAAACAAGCTTTGCTCGATGCAGCGGGGGGCAGCTTGGATATTCAAGAAATCGATACCGACCAAAACCCCCAGTTAAGCAATCAGTACTCGGTGAGGAGTTTGCCCACGGTTCTGCTTTTGGGAGCGGATGGAAAAGAAATCTGGCGTCTGGACTCCCTCCCGACGGTAGACGAAATAGCCAATCGAACATTGGCCGCGGCGCGCGCACTTCCCCGCGCTCCCACTTCTACTCTGACGTTTGAACCCAAGACTTTGCCGCCCTGCCCAGAGCCGGAAATGAAGCCTGAAGTCGCAACGGAAACACCTCAGAGCCCTCCTCCGGTGCTCAAGGTCAAGGTCCAACTCAAATCGCTAGCTATTGTAAAAAACCCCAAACTCCAGCCACCCGAGCTCAAAAAGACATTCTTCGAATCCATGTGCTTGGACGGTGGCGAGCTTTCGGCACAGACGAACGACGGGAAATGGGTCACTGTGTACCTCGACTCCAAATCCAACTCCATTCAACCCCCACCGGGAGTGACGGCGACCTGGAAGGACGCGGAAACCTTGCAAGAGGAACTAGTGGATTTTTATCGACGCAAAGGCCCTAGTTTTAAAACGCCAGAATCGCAGCAAAGGGCTGCCGCCTATGTGAAACATATGGAAACAAACGGCGAAATACTGGCTGGGCACAAAATGCGCGCAACCGACGAAGCGCCACCAGAGCTACAAGAGTGTCAGGAGATCGCAGGCTATGCCAAAAGCGCTGCTCCGGTGACTCCCGCTGCTACCGTTCGCCCTACGCTGCCACCAGTGCAATCGAAAGCAGCAAACACCAACCCAGGGTGGCAGTTTGCGGTACTCAGCACCGACAGCCAGGGAATTCCTAACCATGCCCATTGCCAGGCCAATCTGATTTCTCAAGAGGCCGGCCTATGCGTGGCAGCGACTGCCGCCCACTGCTTTGAAAAGGCTGTGAACCAACACCAACCGAAAGAATCCGACGGAGTGTACGCGTTCCAAGCCCAGCTCAAGATCCCGGGCTTTGGCGGTGCGGTGAACACGGCGGTGCGCCTCAATGCTAAACAATTTGCCGACACGTCAGACTCCGCAGGGAACGACACGGCCCTGTTTAGCTGGTTCTGCCCTGCGGGAGGCGGAAAACTTCCACTGGTCAACCTAGGTACCGCGAAAGAATCGACGGAGTTCCAAGGCGGTTTTAGCGGCAAGATTACTCGGTCTCCCGGGCTTCACCCCGCGACCTTCGCAAGAAAATCCGATTCCGGAACTACCTGGGTAAATCAAAACGACGCCGGCAAAGCAGAAAAAGGAGATTCTGGAGGCGGGCTGTTTACCAAAAAAGAAGATGGCTCGTTACTCCTGGTAGGAACGCTCAGTGGGCACGCTAAGGACAACCAGAAACTCTGCGCCTATTCCACTGGCGAAGCGCTGGATTTTTACCACAAAAACCTCGAAGCCTTGATTCAAGCCAACACGGGTTCCAAGCGATCCAAGCCGGTTTTTGCGAGTACCGCACGATAAAGACGTTGAGTGGGCGTTTGCTCCCCCGTGCTCATTTGCACCGCCACATAAAAATGGTACACCCGCCGCGATCGAAAACGCGTTAGCTCTCCCGACACTCCCAACACAGCCAACTCTTTGACCGGATCGTCCATGAACTTGAAATAGCGATCCAAACAAATTCGCGTACTCTCTTGCAACGCCCAGCCACCCTCAGGGGAGGACGGCGAAGTGACTCGGATGACCTTGCGCAGGCGCAAAATATCTTCGGGCAGATTCTTGTCGAGATCATTTTGCGCGGATACTGAACGCAGCCGTGCAATCGCAGGAGGCAAGTCCTCTCGCCGTTGGAGGTAAAACCACTCGCGGATGTTCCCTATCACCCCCCCGGTGGCAAGCAGCTGCTGATCCAGATCAGGCAGCCACTGCTGCACCCGTTTGTGCAACGACGCTTTCGCTCGGTCCTTGATGCGATCGCGCAAGACATAAGTCGCCACCGCAAACCCGATGACAAAAATCCCTTGGTTGGTCGTTTGCACCAGATCAGGACGATTCCAAAACTGGACTAATGCCCAACAGAGCCCCGCAATCGCTGTTCCGGCGACTGCAGTCGTCTCTAAGAAACGGTGAGAAGGTGAATGCAGCGCCACGTCCAAGAACATCCTCGACTGGAAAAACTTTTTCAGCTGGCTCAGTCGCACGACGGAGTGCTCCTGCTCCTCGGCCGTCTGGGCCCGTTCCACTCTCTGGGGGAACCGCGTCCGGTACGCTGCTTCTTCGCGCTGGAGAACACTCAAACTAAAATCAAAAACCTTGCACACTTCGCGGTAACTCGCACAGTCCGCGCGCTCCCTGGCGACGGGGTCCACACTGTCAAAAGCGATGCGAATTTTGCCCAGGTATTTGACGTAGAAGTTGCTCAAGTACTCATCAAGTAGGGGCAGCACCGGGTCCCCCAGGCCCGACAGAGTGTCGAGCCGGCGGCGCAGTACCAGCAGGGATTCTGCCGTGCCTCTGATCTCTTGGAGCAGTCGCCCTAGCTCTTTGGCTCGCTGCGGAACAGGCAGGGAGAGAGAATGGGCCATGGTGAGCTGTCGTCGGTGCAAGCCCGCACGCTGTTTGAGCAACTCGCTCACCAAGGCGCCGATTTCTTTGTACCCCTCAGTCATCGTCTCGGACAGAACCCCACCGGCACCCAAGCGCGAGATCCGTTCGATTACTTGGAGCACATGGCCCAGAACATCGTGGTGAGTGGGGCGCGAAGGCATTGCTAAGCGCACGCGCGATCGAAAATCTTGGGAGAGATCCTGTTTTGCCCAGCGACTGACCTGAAATGAGCGGGGGATGAAAAGAAAAACATCTAACTGGGTTTCTGAGGCTTCAGGTCCACGATCAATCCATGCTTTAACTTCGAGGCTGTGTTCGTCGTGTCGGGAAAGACGCACCCCATGCTGGGCCTCGTGGATTGACGGCTGAGTTTTGGGATCTTTTGTCAAGTTAGGTTTCCATTATAAGGCGAGTGAGAGAGGATCACATATTGCGCCGCATTATCAGGTTGCACACCGCTTTGCCTGGGAAGCGCGGCGAGTTTCGGGTAATTTGGCAATACCATGAACCACATCGCCTATCTTTTGCTGAGCCTATTTCTTTTCAGCACACTGAACCCCACACCGGTTTTTTCGCAAATCGTGAAACAACCCCATGTGGAAGCAGAACTGGTTGCCTCAAAATCGGAAATCCTCCCCGGCACCCCGCTTCTCGTAGCGCTTCGACTAAAAATGCAGAAAGATTGGCACACCTACTGGCGCAACCCAGGCGACAGCGGCGAATCCACGCAAATTCAGTGGAAACTTCCTGCAGGTTTTACGGCCGGAGAAATATTGTGGCCTGCACCGCACCGTATTCCCGTCCCCCCGCTGATCAACTTTGGGTACTCGGACGAAGTGTTTTTGCTCACCGAAATTTCACCCAGCAACCGGGCGCCTGATCAGACGCACGTTACGATTCGTGCTCACGCGACTTGGTTGGTTTGCAATGAGATTTGCATTCCGGGCAAAGCAGAGCTTTCGCTCACACTTCCCTGGGCTCAAAGCTCGTCCAAAGATTCCGCCTGGTTTGGAAAACTGGACGAAGCCCGTTCGTCGGTTCCCGTGGCCAGCCCGGAATGGAAATCGCGCCTCAATGCGACAAGGACAAATCTGCAGCTCACTCTGCGTGGCCCGACAAACGGCATTCAACAGGCGATCTTCTATCCCTATTCCGAAACTCTCATCCAAAATGGAGCAGAACAAAAAGGAACTTTTACCGACGGCAAAATCGTTTTGGAAATACCCCGCAGCCAGTTTTCCGAAGGCGCACTCAGACCGGACGAGCTTGGTGGCATTGTCGTCTTTAACGCAGGAGCAATCCCCTCGATTGAGATCGCCCCCAAACTCCAAAGCGGGTCTTCAGGTTTTTTCTGGGAGGCCTTGTTGCTCGCTTTTCTGGGTGGGGTGATTCTCAACCTGATGCCGTGTGTTTTTCCCGTTCTTTGTCTCAAGGTCTTGAGCTTTGTGCAAAGCAAAGGCGCTCGAAAAAAACAACTCCACCATGCGGGTGCTTACACGATGGGAGTCCTGGTGAGTTTTTGGCTCCTCGCCGGGACCTTGATCGTATTGAGGTCGGGCGGCCAAGCTCTCGGCTGGGGATTTCAACTTCAATCCCCGTTGTTTTTGACCGCGCTGGCTTTTCTGCTGACGGCGATGGCTTTGAATCTTTTTGGCGTGTTTGAATTTGGAGACTCCCTCATGGGGACGGGACAGAACCTTGCAAAAAAAGACGGCTGGCTGGGCGCGTTTTTCTCGGGAGTGCTTGCGACCGTGGTAGCCACGCCCTGCACCGCGCCCTTTATGGGGTCCGCAATGGGGTACGCGCTCGCGCAGCCAGCTCTACCTTCGCTTGCGGTATTTACGTTTTTGGGACTTGGGCTCAGCGCTCCCTACGCCTTGTTTAGCGTTTTTCCCCAGTTCACGCGTTGGCTGCCCAAACCCGGTGCCTGGATGGTGGTGTTTAAACAGCTCATGGCTTTCCCCCTGCTACTCACCGTGTGGTGGCTCGTCTCGGTACTTGCATTGCAAAGTTCTATCGAAGCCGTTTTTCAGATTTTGCTGGCGCTGGTTTTCTTCGGCGCGGGCCTGTGGGTGTATGGATTGCCCACTAGGCGCAAAGTGCTGCAGACGGGGATTGCGCTGACCCTGATTGCCGGTTCTGTGGTGTGGGTCTTGCGAGAAATCCGCAATGCGAAACCGGCTTCGCTCAGCGCTTCGGCAGAATCCACCTGGCAACCGTTCAGCGACAGTGCGCTGCGCACCGCCCGGCTCAGTGGACGCCCGGTGTTTATCGACTTTACCGCTGCCTGGTGTATTACTTGCCAAGTGAACGAAAAAGTCGCGTTGAACACCCAGGCAGTGCAGGAACGTTTTGCCCAGAAGAATGTGATTCTTTTCAAAGCAGATTGGACAAACCAAGACGAGGCGATTGCCCGTCGACTCGAAAGCTACGGACGCAACGGCGTTCCGTTATACGTCTTATACCCTCCGGGAGAATTTTCCGAACCACGGATTCTCCCCCAATTATTGACGCCTGAAATCGTGTATTCTTTTCTGGAGGCCCTATGAAAAATTTTGTGCAGTTCCTCAAATCCTCTCCTACACCTTTTCATGCAGTGCGATCTTTGATGACCGAGCTCAAGGGGTTTACCCAGCTACGCGAAGCGGATAGCTGGAAACTCTCTCCTGGCGGCAAGTACTATGTTGTCCGAGGCGACTCGTCGATCATCGCGTTTCGGCTCGGCGCAAAACCGGTGGAAGAAACTGGAGTGCGCTTAGTCGGTGCCCATACCGACAGCCCTTGTTTGCATGTACGCCCCAACGCAGAACTTCGAGATCGCCACTACCTGCGCGTTGGAGTCGAGGTTTATGGTGGGGTACTGCTCTCTACTTGGTTTGATCGAGATCTCAGCCTCGCCGGCCGTGTCCATTACCAAGTGGGCAAAGGTTCTCGCTCTACGCTGATCGATTTCGAAAAACCCATTGCGTTTGTTCCCAATCTGGCAATTCACCTGAACCGCAGCGCAAACGAAAATCGCAGCATCAACAAGCAGACCGAGATGCCACCTCTCGTCGCTCTGAGTGCGTCGTGCGAGGACTTTGATGCCGCACTAATAAACGAACTCCGTCGCGCCGGAGCGAACGACGCGCAAAGCATTTTGGGATTCGACCTTTGCTTTTATGATGTTCAATCCCCTGGGATTGTCGGAATTGCGGGAGAGTTCCTGGCAGCTGCGCGCTTGGACAATTTGCTGAGTTGCTATGCCGGCTGTCGCGCATTAGTCGATGCGAACCCAGAAGTTACAGCGGTGCTCGTCTGCAATGACCACGAAGAAGTGGGAAGCGCTTCGGCCACGGGGGCTCAAGGAAACTTCTTGAAATCTGTCCTGGAACGACTGGCCCCTTCTCCAGAGAGTTACGCCCGGGCTGTCGCGCAATCGATTTTGGTTTCGGCAGACAATGCGCATGGTATTCACCCGGCCTATCCCGAAAAACACGAAAGCCACCATGCGCCGGTATTGAATTCCGGGCCTGTGTTGAAAGTGAATACCAACCAACGGTACGCGACCAACAGTGAAACCCAAGCATGGATGGCAGCCTGCGCGCAGGAGGCCGGAGTTCAATTGCAAAAGTTTGTAGCGCGCGGAGACATGGGTTGTGGCAGCACCATTGGCCCCATCACCGCCTCCGTTACCGGAATTAAAACAGTCGACGTGGGAGTGCCGACATTTGCCATGCACTCCATCCGCGAACTTGCCGGAACGCGGGACATCGAAGATTTTTACCGATTATTGAAGCAGTTTTACCAGAGCTAGAGATGCCTTTTTTAAACCGCCCCAACGCCCAGGTTTTTTATGAAGTCGAAGGAGAACCTACCGCGCCCGCGGTAACTCTGCTCAACGGGTATGGCCGTAGCTCTACTGACTTTCGGGCAATGAGCCGGCATCTCGCCGGTAACGGCTACCGGGTCCTGCGTTTGGACAACCGCGGGGCCGGTCAAACCCAGAATGAACCCGGGTTTCAGGTTGGGGATATGGTCTCAGATGTTGTTGCCCTCTGGGATGCATTGGAAATTGCGCAATCGCATTTGCTAGGAATTTCTTACGGTGGTGTTCTTTCGATCTTAGCGTCGGCCCAGCACCCTACTCGAGTCCAGTCTCTAAGCCTTGTTTCGACGACGCCTTCGTCTTTTTTTGTCACAGTCGACAACAATCTATCAGCCCAATCGGCGGAAGAAGTCGAAAAATCTCTTTCGCGCTATTTTTCGCCCCAGTTTGCGCAAGCCAATCCGATCCTGTTCCGCTCTCTGGTAAAAGAAACCGCCAAGGCATTTTCAATCCCCGAGCTTCGTGTGCGGTCCGCTCAACAACGAAGCGCACTGGGAAAATTCGACTTCACGGCACTCTTACATTCCATTCGCTGCCCTGTTTTAATCCTCCATGGAGAAGCAGACGCCGTGATCAGCCCAGATGCGGCGGATGTCATGCACCGCGCAATTTCCCAAAGTCAGCTAGAGCTCCTGCCAGAAGTTGGACACCTCCTGCTTGCAGAAAACCCAAAGTTTTTTTACGAACGCGTCACCCGCTTTCTTAATACAGCGCATTAAAAATGAAACGGCGTTCCAACCGCTAGCGTGCATTATGCTTTGCAAGCAGTTCATTCCATAAGGAGAAAACATGAAGTTAACGACTAGTTTACTAAGCGCAGTTTTCGCATTGGGGATGGCAGCTTGCGCGCACAACAATGCCACCTCTACAGAAACCGCCGCAACCGCGGCAGAGCACAAGGAAACTTGCGATCATGCTCACCCTGGACATGATCACGCTCACGGCAAAGCTTGCGGTCACAAAGAAGTCGGTCACGGCAACCACACCGATTTCGATCATGACGGCCATTTGCATGCAAACCACAATGAACACGTAGACGAACACAAGGCGTGTCAAAAAGTCGATGATCACGGCCACAAACACGGCAAGAAATGCGGCCACAAAGCTGTGAAACACGGCGACCATATGGACTACGATCACGATGGCCATATGCATGCGGTGCATGGCGATCACGTCGACAGTCACCAAGGATAGTTGCAACCAGCACGAAAGAAGCGAAGCGTTTCCTACGGGATTCGCTTCGCGGCTTCGTAGCGCGTAAACACAGTCTCGCGAAAGTCCTTCAGTTTCATTCCCGGTTTGAGTGAAAGCCTTTCTTTTACGACCCCCGACTCCCGACAAACAAGCCCAGTCGCCAGCCCTTTTGTTACATGAGGGCGCCCGAGCACCCGACCATGCACTCTCTCCGACTGGACCTTCGGAGCTCGACTCATTGCCAGAAAACTCACTGGCAACGACCGCAAATCCACTCCCAGTTCCTTTGCGAAACGCGTCCACTCGGCTGTCGTGAAATGCTCCGCCGCGGGCGGTGCAAAGAAATGGCACCAATCACTCCCGCTCACACCACACCCAGCCGCATGAGGGCACGGGCCCAAAATAGAAAAACGAGATCGCATCCGCTCCCGCAACGCAACCACCGCTTGACTCATTTGAGGAGTGCCCGGTTCTACCCATACAAACCCTTCGGCGTTCTCCATAGCGAAAACGAGCGCGTCACGCGCCGAGGAACTCAACTCATTCCATACATGGCTTGCCACTAACCAGTACGGTCCATCTGGTTTGTTTTCGGAAAGGATCTCGGCAGTCACTCCGAGCTCGGTGAGTTTTGTCCTGGCAAACTGCGCTGCCCTCGCAGATCGATCGCTCAGCCAAGCCTTTTCCAAACGCCCTATTTCAAAAAGCGTCTCGGTGGCGACGCCTGTACCACACCCCCAATCCCAAACAGCCATGGAGGAGGGCAACGCGGGAGCCAACTCTGTCCAAACAGCGCGCCATTTCAGCGCAATCCTGCGTGCAAAACTGCGGTCATACTCAATAAGTTCCGAGGCAGTTTTCCAATAGTCGCTTCCGCCCGGTTGAGGGTGCAAAAAACGATCGCGCAATGCTGCTAAGATCTTCCAATCCATCCGCAAAGCTCTATATTACAAACGATGACCATTAAACAGCGAATCGAAGAAAAACTCCGCGCCGTCCTCCAGCCGAAACACTCCGAGGTCGTAAACGAAAGCGGCAATCACAATGTTCCCAAGGGTTCCGAAACACACTTCAAAGTCCTGGTGGTCAGTGGAGCATTTGGGGGCAAGTCGCTGCTGGAGCGGCACAGGATGGTTTATTCGGTGCTGGATCACGAAATGAAGGGGGGAGTACACGCTCTCACTCTTCAAACATACACTCCCGAGGAATGGCTGGCCTATCAGCCCGAACGCAAGTCGCCGCCGTGCCTGGGCGGTTCTAAGAAAAGTGATTGAGCTTTAACGACATTTAAACCCGGCGCCCTCTAAGGTGGCGCGGATTTTGTTGACGGAAATCTCGCAGTCTTCGCTCTGTTGCCCCGAAGCAACGGATTGGTTGGAACCGTTTTTGGAGTAAATCACTTCGCAGCTCCCGTCCGCGCGGTGTTCACTGCGGACGACGCGGGTGTCGTCCGCCTTTTTGCACGTGAGGGAAGCGGGTGTTCGACTAGGCTTTGGAGGCGCAGCGTTTAGGAGCCCGCCGCAACCCAAAACCAAAATCAACGCAAGAGTACGCATGAAGCCTCCGTGAACTCTTAGTTTACCCTATGGATTAGTAGGAAGAGCAACCCAATAAAGTGCAGGCGGCACCCACACTGCCATCGGTGAAAATATTGCAAACGCAGGAGTTGCAATCGATCATGAAGCTTTCGCCCACAGCGTATTCTCGTCCATCAACCGAGCAGGATTGAGTGATCGCAGTAGGATTGTCTATCGACCCATACCGGGTGGCTGGGCGTCCACACGCATTCAGTGCGACTAAAACGAACATGAAAAAGGCTAGGGCACGGTAGGTCATACGCCTTCTATAGAGCAAGGGGAGTGCCAGCGGGGTACGCACAGAATACAGCCAAATCCGACCAAGCTATGGACACCCCGCCCTGCCATAGCTTGTAAATACATGGATTTAAAGCATTAATCAGTGCCCATCTCAGTGACACGGCGTTTTGAGCCTACCTCGGCTTTTGTAATCAATGACCACGCATAGTGGATTAGGCGGCTTTGGGTTATACCCTGGCGAATGCAGCCATTTCCCAAACCCGAACCCGGACTCCCTCGCCTGGTGCTCGCCCCAATGGAGGGGGTGACCGACGCCCCCATGCGCGCCCTCCAGTCCGAACTCGGTGCGTTTGATTACTGCGTATCGGAGTTTTTGCGTGTTTGCGAACTGGTCCCTCCGGCAAAGGTTTTTTATCGCCACGTCCCCGAACTCCGAAACGGGTGCGCAACTCCGCATGGAACCCCCGTGCAAGTCCAGCTACTCGGTGGCAATCCCCACGCACTCGCGGGCTCTGCTCTGCTTGCCGTGGAACTCGGAGCCCAGGCTATTGACCTCAACTTCGGCTGCCCTGCCCCTACAGTGAATCGCAACGATGGAGGCGCAACTCTACTCAAAACTCCCGGGCGCATTCGCCAAATCGTGGCCGCAGTTAGAAGCGCGCTCCCAAAACAAGTCCCGGTATCCGCGAAATTGCGATTGGGGTGGGATAGCATCGACGCCATTCACGATACTTCTGCCGCAGCCGCCGAAGGAGGCGCGGATTGGATCACAATCCACGGCCGCACCCGTATGGCGGGATACGCTCCACCAATATATTGGAAGCCCATCGGCGAAGTCCGGCGCCGACTCCACCCGATGCCCGTGATCGCCAACGGAGATATTTGGAACATGGATCTATTTAAACTCTGCCGAGAACAAACAGGGTGCGAGCATTTTATGTTGGGCCGGAGCGTCTTGGCGAATCCGAACTTGAGTCTGGAAATCGCGGCTGAACTCGGAGTTCGGCCGGCGCATCAGGAGTTTGGCTCAGCTCCGTCGTCATGGTTAGCGTTGTTCGAAAGGTTTCAGGCCCACTACGCCCCGACCGAAGATCGATCTCACCGCCTTGCCCGCCGAATCAAGCAATGGACGGGCTACGCCGCTCGTCATGGAAAAGTCCGTTGGTTTGACAAAATCAAACGCTTGGATCGATATGAGGAAATTACCCAAGCGCTGCAAGAAATGTCGACACCATGAAAGTGCAAAATGTTTTCTTTGTTACCGTGGGCGCAATGAGTCTGGCCTTAGGTATCCTTGGAGTGTTCCTGCCCATATTGCCCACAACACCGTTTGTCCTGCTCGCGGCATTTTGTTTTTCGAAGGGCTCCCCCCGTCTCCACGCTTGGATATTGCGCAACCGCGTGTTTGGTCCCTTGATCCAAGATTGGCAGCAACATGGCGTGATCCGACGGCCCGCGAAGTGGCTTGCGACCATTTGTATATTTCTCAGTTTCGGAGGCCTGACTATGCTCCCCCGAGCGCCTTTGCTGGTAAAGGTCCTATTGGATCTTTTCGCTCTATGCGTATTGGGCTTTATCTGGTCGCGTCCATCCGCTAAGGTGGTTCGCTGAAATGGCAAAGTATTTAAGCATCGACACCGAAGCCACAGGACTGACAAAAGAATGCGTTCTCATTCAGCTCGCGTTCATTCCCCTAGATACCTCTACAGGAAAAGTCCACGAAGATTTGGGCAAGGAATGGCTCGTTCAATGCAAGAGTTTTGAGGAACTCAAACCCACGTTGAACCCCTGGGTGGTCGAGAACAACGAAAAGCTGATTCGCGATGCGCATGCCCATGGAATTACTCCAGAGTCACTGAAAGCCGAAGTCCACGCCTATTTAACCAGCCCCGCGCTCAAAGCGTTTTTTGGAGACGCGCGTCCGATTTTTTTGGGAAAGTCTCTCAGCGCACTGGACATTCCGTTGCTCACGCGCACTTTTGGTGAAGAGTTCATGCACAAACACTTCCACCACCACACTCAGGACGTCACCTGTGTCGCACGTTCTTTGGTGGATGCGGGGGTCTTGCCCCCTGGAACAGAGTCTTCGAGCAAAATCATGAAGCACTTTGGCGTTCGAGAGACCCCAGCTCACACCGCGTTGAGTGACGCCTCGGATATGGCGCATATTTACATCAAGATTTTGGACAAACTGCGATCATTAGCAAAACCATAAGGAGAATCCATGTCGGACGATGTTCAAGCGGAATTAGCAAGGCTCCGGGCAGAAAATGATGCCCTCAAAAAAACCAGTGCCAAAGGCCTATCTCTCAAAGTGAGTGAAAAAGGCGGGCTGTCTGTTTATGGATTGGGACGATTTCCTGTTACTCTTTACAAAGAGCAATGGATAAAACTCCTCGACATGGCCGGCGACATCCGAAACTTCATTCAGGCAAACGACTCCGCACTCAAAGCAAAAGATCGTTAAGCGGCAATCTCTTTGACCGTAAATTTGGCCAGGAGTTTATAGGAAGCGTTCCATCTGCACCCGGAGTGTACCGGTTTTATGCGGAGGGGGAGGCGCCTATTTATGTCGGCAAAGCCAGAAACCTCCGCCGCCGACTCGCTGGATACCGCCGGGCGCGCAGTGGCAAAATGCGCAAAATCGTTCAGAGCGCCATTCGCCTCGAGTTTGAATTGCACGAATCGGAACTCGATGCATGCTTGAACGAACTGCGTCTGATTCAAGAGGCCCGGCCCAAACTCAACATCGCCGGAGCTTTTAGCCACCGGTATCCCTTTATCGGCATCCGCCTGGAGAAAGCGGAATTGACCCTGGCCTTTACAACAACTCCAGACGTTTTGCCGGGCTATAGTTTCTTTGGGGCATTCCGGTCTAGATTCATTACCTCTGAGGCTTTTTTCGGATTGGTGCGGCTGCTCCAATATGTGGGCCACTTATCGCCTCTGAACGCCGCCAAAAGGAAACAATACAGCTACGAGTTTCAGTTTCGTCGGCTACCACAAGCTCTCTTGGATACACTCCCTCCCTTTTTCAAAGGGGAAAGCCCGCTTTTTCTCGAAACGCTTTTTTCCAGAATGCTAGAAAACGCCGGTGCTCGAGCCAAAGCGGAAAAGGTACAAGAAGGTATTGATGCTTTGGAAACTTTTTGGAATCAGGAGTGCGTTCCGCTGGCCAAAGCCATTGCAATGGTAAAATGGAAAACGTACCCCATAGCGCAAACCGAACGAGACCCACTATTCGTCCGCGCCGGGTTTGAAAAAACATCAGAGGAGACGCCGTGAACTTGATCGCTACCTGGAACCGCCTCAAAATGCTCCCCGGCGGAAAACGCCTGTTTTCGTTTCTCCTCGGTAAAAAGATTCCCTACTCCGGCAGCATGCGGGCTGAAATCATGGAATTTGCGCCAGGTTACGCGCGAATTGAGCTCCCTTATCGTAGACGAGTTCAAAACCATTTGGATTCGGTCCATGCGGTCGCCCTGATGAACCTTGCCGAGCTTACGTCCGGCCTAGCGATGATTGGGGGTCTCCCCAACGGGTTACGTGGAATCCTGGTAGGGTTTCGCATCGAGTACCTCAAGAAGGCCCGTGGAAGGCTCCACGCTGAGGTGCGGTGCGTCATTCCCACGACCCTCGAAAAAGTTCAAAAAGAAGTCGAAGTCGAAATTAAGAACCAGCAAAATGACATTGTGTGTCGTGCCCACGCCACCTGGCTAATCAGTCCGACCAACAAATGACTCGGTGCACCGTCGACAGAATCCCGCGCCTTCGGTTGACATCCGCCGCCTAAAAACCTATCGATGAATACGGGGCAACAACAACTAGGGGTGGGTAATGGGGCAAGTCTCTTGGGGCAGTGCGAAGTTCTACCTTCAATGTTTTCTTACAGTCGCTTTTGTTCTCTGTTCCACAGCTTTTCCGCAGAAATCCAAATCAAATCCACCCGCTTCGAAAACCGCAGTTAGCCAAACCCGCGATCCGCGCCAACTCACTGTGATGGTGACAGACTTTGACGGGACACTCGCGCACAATGTCGGCTACTACGTCGTCCGGCGATTCGCTCGTACTGAGCCGCACTCCACACTCTTTCAATCCGTCCCCACTTCCCTTCCCTTGGAAGTCAAAATTCCCATCCACGATTTTGAAGGAAACATCGGTCCTCAGATCTCTAAACGCCTGGGTAAAGTAGACGAAACTGGCCACTTCACCCCCAGCACAAGCTTAGAACCCGTTCGGTTAAGCAACGGGGAGAGCTTGATCCCGGGCTATTACTATTTTGATCGCCAACTCTCCCTGCGCGAATTCAGCCCACCAGAAGGCGGCGATCCGAGTTATCTCGTCACTGCAATCAAGGAAAAGCTCAAATCCCAAAAGCCGTTTCTATTGGATGCATTTCCCATTTTCAGCGTCGCGCTGAGAAAGGAATTCCAGAACCGAGTCAGCGGAGTGGCACTTACCTACCGAGGCCACGCTCCCGAAGAAATGGGAACCGCTTTTGGCCTGCTCCAAAAAGCTATGGAGATGGACGGAAAAGCGCTCTCACGCGAAGCTTTTGTGAACCTGTCCCATCCAGACTTCGCAGAGTTTTCTGCCTCCAAAGGCCGATACATCGAGTTGTTGATCAACGAACTCACTACGCGCGTCATGGCGGATAAAACCACACCTCACTTTGTGGTGGTGTTCGAAAATGATCGCAAGCACTTGGCGGAATTGCATCGCACATTTGAAAAACTTTCCGCTCGCGGGGTTTTTGCAAATCCGGTAGTTCCCATCCTCGCCAATTTGGTCGAACGCGAAGTTCTCGAAAATCCCGATGGCCATGACTGGGATCGCGTTCCCATGCGCGAAGTCACCAAAATGTCTCGTGTTACGGTTTATTGGCCAGACCGCGTCGAACGCCATCCAGAGCTTTCTAAAATTCTTGAAATTACTCTCGGCATGAGTCCCGAAGAAGCACAGAAAACTTTCCACGCGTTGGACAAGCACCCGCTCAAATGTTCCGACGAAATTATCCGCAACGCATTCGCAGGGGGAAAATAACAATGAGAACGCTGCTTGCACTTGCCGTGCTACTCACGGCCACTGCTCAAGGTGTAATCTCTCGCAAAGATACCAGCACCTGCGTGAGACTGATCGAAAATGGTTTAGAACCTAAAGAAATTTTTGCATTGCTTGCGGCACACCGCCTTTACACCGAAGGAAGACTGCCCCAAAACCGTGCCACGACGTATAGTTTGATTCCTGTTGCAGAACGGCGAGCGAGCAGCGCGGATTTTGAAGACATCCTAGCGTCCATGCGCATCACGCCCGAACACTGGAACGAGATTGAAGACCTCGACCTCGACCCCAAGGCCCTTAGCGAACGCCCACTGATTGCAGCGCTGGAACACGCTAGCCACGACGGGGAGAGGGTCAAAGACGATCAGGCGGTCACTCTGCGCAAAGTCGCCTCCCTCGCCAAGAAATCCCAGGAAAAGCTCACCAAACTCTTGGCCGCAGCAGAAGAGATTTCGTTCAGTCAATCCAGACGCCTGCTCACCCAACAAGAAGCCATCGATCAATTGCGGGCACTCACCCACAACCCCAAAGTAGGATTGGAAATTCTCGGGGTCAAAACGCTACAGCAATGGCACACGCAGCTGTATTTGGCGCGCCCTAGCTTGGTGAAAGAAATTCGCCGTACCCTGGCCAAAGCCCTTCGTGAGCTGGTAGCACTCAACAGCGAGATCCCCCAAGACACTGAGCAGATGGTCGCTTCACTCGCAACCATTCTCCAAACCTCGCCAGAAAACGTGAAGTCACTCTTTGGCCATGGGCAGGTTTTTGAAAGCATCGGCACTTTTGTCGAAGAGACCCAAGAAGCTCACCCAGGCGCCTTTACCAAAGTCCTCGATCGGCGTTTTTTCAGTGCTGAGCGACACGAGGCGATGCTCGCTGCTATTCGCGAGGCGCAGGAAATCATTGTTTTTAAACTGGCCGAGCACCAGGACGTTGCCGACATGGAAGCGGTGGAGCAGCTCTCCAAAGCGCTGGGCGGAGCCCCTATCATCGCCTCGCCGCCTTTTGGTCAAATTGGATTGATCCCCCAAAAACTCAAAGAACTTTTAGATCGACCTGGATTTCACCTCTTGGTAGATCAAGGCATTCAGCTTACTCCGGACTTTCTGCTCGTGGATCTGGGGATCGAAGACAAACGCGACAACCCGCTCGCGGGGTTGGAGCGATTTTACTCGCCAACCACTCGTGTGATTTTGATGCACCCCCGTGTGCGCATGCAAACGCGCTACACTGGCAACTATGACATGCAGCCCGCGTACTCCATGACCACAGGATCCCTGAGCGTACCTGCCTATCGAGGACGGTTTAATATCAGCATGAGCACTGATGCGCGCGCTGCTATGGAAGCCAAAATGAACCGCAGCGTAACGGTAATTTCTCGACGGTACCGCAACGACAAACTCGGCGGAATCACCGGTAGTGCAAATGGAATTGCACCTCGACGGGTTCGCGTCACAGCTGCACGCTACGGCAACCCCGCCGGCCTGTTTGATATGGGCAATATCTATACGGCCGAAGGAGTCGTAAAGGTCCCATTTCTCCCTGCGCTAGTCCTGGGAGATATTCACCTTGGCGCCACAGACCCGCTCTTTATCAAGGCCACGCGAGAAGCGCTGCTTTCCCTTGGCTTAATTGAAAAAAACCCGCGCGCAGCTGAGCCGTTTCAGATGCCTTACCAAGCGGGCAAAGTGAAGCTCGGAGCCATTGTGCTGCACGACCTCATCGACGGCGGTCCCAACAACCGACACAATTTTGATTCGCTCCTCACGCAGGCGATTGCGGACCAAAAAGGGGCGTTAGATTTGGCGACGCACATTCAAACTGCGGCCGCTTGGGTAAAAGAACTCACCCAGCTCCTGCCCGAAACCCGAGTGGTGGTTCCGGTCGACAACCACGGGGCGGACTGGCTGATCAAGCGTCTTCAAGAGGCGAAGCTTTTCGAAGCGGGTCGCAAGAAGGACTTGCCGCTGATTCTCAAAATCATGGTGCGCGCGATCGAAGAAAAGTCCGATCCGTACCGCGCTGTTTTCCAGGAGTTTGGGATTGATACGGATCAGGTTCACTTCATGAGCAAGGAAGACACGTACCGTGTGGGGATCGACCTTCAAAACCCAAGAGCGTTTCATTCGATTCAGGGAGTGGAAGTGGGCCAGCACTCGCATATGGGGCGCAACGGGGCCAAGTCCATTTCGCTAGCAGCACTCTTGACTGGCTATGGTGATAACGTCACCGGACACACGCATTCTTCTGCGGAGTTTGGGACCAGTGTAAAAGTCGGAACGGGCACGCATGTGCGTCAGGGATACCACCGAGGACCTTCCAATTCAGATGCGTCGATCGCCTTGGTCTATGGACCTGAAGCCGTGCAATTGCTGCGGATGGAACGGGGGACTTTTATCCCCAATGCCCCGCCTCAGCCAGCGGAAGAATTTTTCCAAAGCTCAGAATTTCCCAAACTGATCGTGCGCGATATTCCGCCAGATGGGGGGTACACTACCGATCAATTCCGCAGCGATCCACCGGCAGAGAACCACGGAGCGCAAAAATAAGAACCGCGGGTGGCGCATAGGTACGCGCTACCTTTTCACGCATAGGTACGCGCTACCTTTTTAGGTACGCGCTACCTTTTTAAAAAGTAACCGCGTACCTATTAGAGATAGTAGTGGAACATCAACCAGCCGTAGTCAGCGAGCTGGTGGTTGGTAAAGGCGTCTCGCCGTTTGTCATATTGAGTGCGGAACTCAAAGTGCGGTCGAGGGAAAAACTGAAGGCCCACTCCGGCAGCATAAGTCGTCGGTTGAGCGGCGTTTGTACGCGCGATTTCTGCAGAAGTATAAACATGCACTCCTTTAAAAACCTCATAGTCCAATCGAAAGTAAGATGCCGGACCTGAGGTATTTCCAGCCGCGCGCGATAAAAACTGCCAGTCAAATTCCGCCAAGAGAAAAGCACTTTCAGAAAATCCCACCAGGGCATAAGAACCCACCAGATGCCGTGTTCCCAGACTGTTTCGTCCAAAGGAATAACTGCCGCCCACCTTGGCCCGGTCGCCCAAGTTTAGACCAGCGCGAGCGGCCACACCGGCCTCTCGATCCTCGCCGGGACGGCCGAAGTTCGCCGTCAAAAAAACGTCCACCTGCTCCCCAATCCACGCCGCCTCAAGATTGTACGACTCAATTCCCTGCCCCAGGCCAATTCCCGCCTTGGTAGCGATCGCATGATCGGCGAGGTTCAACCCAAACGCGGGAATAAAACGTCCCGCTCGAAACGACCAAGCAGAAGCGTCCGAGGGCTTGAAAATCGCGTAATGACGTCGAGAAATAAAAGGACTACCCGCAACATCCTGAAAGCCCGCCGTCGCAACCACTTGCACAGGACCCAGCTTGGCAGCACCTTCTACATCCCCTTGCATCCAAACAAATCGTCCGGCGCGAAACCCAGCGGTTTCTTGCCACATTTGCAGCGCGCGAAACTGCCCCCCAAAACTCCACTGCCGTTCTTCATTGGGTACCATTCCATGCAGAACCCCGGCCTCGCCCTCACGGGACCAAGTGCTCATCACTTCTTCGGCCTGCACCCTTCCATAACCATTCAAGATACCCGCTCCATTGGGGCTGACGTGGCAAGAAGTGCAGTTGAGGTACCCGTGCCGAATCATTTCGGGGTAAGCACTCGCGTCTTCGCTCACCCACGTCCCGATGACGAGTGAAATAAAAAACAGGCCTCTCATGAAATCGGAACCTGGAGCGACACCAAGACTTGCACATCCTCGGCAACCGTCACTCCCATAAAGCTGGGAAGCTCTATCCCATGCCCGGTGATCTTCGTCCCAAATTCAAAACTCAAATGCATTGTACTTCCCGCCCTGCGGACATCGACTTTTCCCGAAACGGGCTTCGGGACTCCATGCACCGTGAGTGTGCCTTGAAAAGGAACGGCTTTTGCCTCTCCCTCCCCTGATAGTAACTCTTTAGGTAGCTTGAGCTCCGTCAAAGCCAGTTCAGCGTTGGGAAACTTTGCAGTTTCTAAATACTTTTCTTTCATGTGGCGATTGCGCAACGCAATCCCGGTATCGAGGGTTGACAGAGCAAAGCTTGCCTTACCACTCAAAATTCCCGATTTTTCGCTCAGCGACCCTTCCAAAACTTTCGCCTCGCCTTCGGGTTTTGCGATCCCGCGAATCTTCAACATGCTCGGCCTCCCCACGGCCAAGAACTCGATTTTGGACTGCGCCTTTGCGAGATCCATCTTAATCGCTGCCTGACTCCCACTGGTAACACAAAGAATGACCGCTATTAATTTCCACATTTTACCGTCCCCCAAATTAAACTTAATTCTCTGGCGCCCCCGCTTCGATCCAACGTCGAAGCCGCTCTATCAAATCCGCACTCGGCATACCCCCTCGAGGTGGCATCGATTGTTCCACTACCATCTCATAGAGATAGCTCGCTGGCGCATCGCCGGGAACCAAAGCTCCCCCATCGACCAAGGCGGCGTAGTTGTCTAACTCCAACCCACCCGCGGCTTCACCGCCCTGGTGGCAGCGCATACAAAATGGCGTGAATAAATCCCGGCTCATCGTTTGAAACGTGTCTCCCGGCCGACCGGTTCCAGGACTCGTAAAAACCCCTTTGGTTTCGTAATAGTTGCAGGACGACAAAACAGCCATGCCTCCCACGAAACTCGCTAGAAAAAAGCGTGCCTTCATAGTCTGACATTCGCTCATCTTACGAAGCCTGGCTAATAATTTACTCTTATTGAAGCCATAGGATTAACTAATGCTATAGGTAGGGACTGAATAAACGGGCAAATCCGTCGCGTAATCGTACCGGGAAAGACCGATTGAGAAGGTGCTCGATCAGCACCAAACGAGAGGCTGCCAGTTTCGCTTCAATGTGGGCGTTTGCAATCGCAGCAGTTTGAGTGTCGTAAGCTTCCACATTGAGCTCAAAGTTCAATCGCAAACTGCGATCGTCCCAGTTGATCGAACCCAAGAACAGCCACCTGCCATCTACCGTCATAAGCTTGGTATGATCAAACGGACCGGGAGAAAGAAAAACCTCACAACCACGTTCAATCAATTGAGAGATGCCTCCCATCCCAGCCCAATGTACCCAGGGAAGATTGTTCAATTGCGGCAAAACAACTTGAACTCGAACTCCACGCATAGCTGCCGCGTTGAGAGCTGTGATCAACACCGCGTCCGGCAGAAAATACGGCGTCATGATTCGAATGTGGCGTTGAGCACTGTGGATTGCGCCCAGCAAGATCCACCGTGCGTTTTCAAAATGTCCGTCTGGCCCGTCTTCTACGCAACGAGCCAGGACAGTCCCCTGTTCCATCTGGACGGGAAACCAGACATCTGATTTGAGGCGTTCTCCCGTAGTAAACTCCCAATCGTTTGCGAAAACGTGTTGGATATCGCGAACCACTGGCCCGCGAAGCATGAAGTGCGTGTCTTGAACCGCTCCTGGCAGATGCCGATCGGCTTCGTGGCCGGCACGGATGTTCATCCCACCAGTAAACGCAGTGACTCCATCGACGACCAAGATTTTTCGGTGCAACCTCAAATTGATAAAAAATAGCGACCTCGGCCGAAACAAAGGCAGAAAACGCGCCACCCGGACGCCGCGCCTTCGCAGTTCACGATCCATGCGCCGCTTGCTGTAGCGCGCACCAATATCGTCAATAAGCACGCGAACCTGCACGCCGCGCTTGACGGCGTTCTCTAGCGCATCTGCAAAGCGCAACCCGGCTGCGTCGTAGTCAAAAATGTACGTGCACAACGTAACGGTAAATTTTGCGTTCTCAATCGCATGAATCATCGCAGGGTAAGCCTGCGTTCCATGAACCAGCATTTGGACAGAATTGCCGCCCACAGCGGACATGCGGGTGACCCGATCTCCAAGGCGCAACTGCCCCGCCGACTCAATGGGGATGTTTTCTCCCAGGGTTTCTCGTGCGGGCAGAGATTCCAAACGCGATCGCAAGGACTGCGCCGTCCGCCGGATGCGGTTGACGCCAAAAATAAAATACGTCAGTGCCCCAAGAAACGGAGACAGCCAAATCAACCCCATCCAAGAAATGGCCGACCGCGAGTCCCGCTTTTTCAGAATGACATGGAACGAAGTTGCTAGTGCTGATGCAAAACCGATCCACCCAAGGAGCTGAAAACTCCACTCAAAGGGTCCCAAGAGCTCCAAAAATTCTTCCCAAACCGGCACCAGTTCCTCGCAAACGCCAGACTACCCCGAGACCATAAATGGCGCAAAGCATCAAGTGACTTGATTGACTTGGTTTCTAGTCTTGGGCTAAACGGACCAGAGAGTGCCTAAATGGGGGATTTCATGGGGATTAAACAAAAGCTGCGCTACCTTGCGACCCTGGTTTTCTGCTGGGTGGTCGCCTCGGCCGTCCATGCTGCCCCCGCCAGAGCCGGTGCCTCGGCCCACCGCCTGTATGTGCCGGTGGGCTACGACGACAATGATGAAGTCGTCGTCGTCGTAGAAGGCTATTTAGAAGAGACCTGCCAAAAAATCCGTGGCGCTAAAGTGTCCACTTCCGGAAACACTTTTTTGGTGTCCCCACAGTACGTCGTCGTCTCCAGCCAATGCGATCCACTCAAGACTCCTTTTACACTAGATGTCGTTCTGAACCCGGACGAGGATCTCCCAGCGGACACCTACTCCGTTGAGGCCGAAGGCACTTCTGGAAAACGCATCGTAGAACCACTCGTTATCAAAAAAACCGAATCCAAATCCATTAATGATCTGCCTTACGCGCCGGTCGACCAAGCCGATGTCGGCTTCCTGTCGGGTGGGAAAATGCGCGCTCTCATCAGCGGAAGACTCCAGAATACCTGCACTGTCATTGATGAAACGCAAACTCGCCTGTCTACTTCTAACGACAAAACGTTTGAGTTTCTGCCCGTGACGATGCGTCTGAAAGTGGCCCCATCCGGTGCGCCCTGCCAGGCTAAAGAGCATCGCTTTACCGTGCAACGGGACTTCACCCCTCCTGGGCCAGGACGATTTTTGCTGCACGTTCGTACCCAGAGCGGCGCTTCGATTAACCGTGTTTTTACAAACGTCTGGTGACACGCTCACTCCAAATTCCAGTAAAATGGGGCAGGCTATCAGCTCGGGTTCAGGGTCCCGCAAACGGCCGTCGTTTTCTATTCCTGCACGGATGGCTAGACAATCTTGCGAGTTTTGATCCACTGCTGCGCGAACTGCCCCCGAGCTGGAGGTGTGTTTCCCTGGATCTTGCTGGGCATGGGCGCAGCGACCACCGCCCAGTCGGGACTTCTTATCACTTGGTGGATTCGATCACGGATCTCTGGGATGTTGTGCAATTTCTAAAGTGGAACAAGTTTACTTTGGTCGGACATTCTCTGGGCGCAGCACTGGCGGCGCTTTACGCCGGGACCTTTTCTGATTCACTCGAAGCTCTCGTTTTGTTTGAAGCCTTGGGCCCTCTCGCGTCCGGCCCTGAAGAAACGCGCTCTAGAACCGCCGAGTATTGTTTGCGGGCCGCCGAGCTTCCCAAAAAGAAAATGCCGGTTTACAAAAGTGTGGACCAAGCAGCATTGGCCCGTCAAAAGGCGGGCGATCTTTCTTTTGAAGCCGCACGCCTTATCGTCGAGAGAAACCTTAGGAAAACGACCCGAGGTTATTCTTGGCGCAGCGACCCTCGCCTGCGTTTGCCCAGCTTGCGATTTACCGAAGATCAGGTGCGGGGATTTTTGGCAGGTATTTCTTGTCCGACATTTTGCCTGATAACTGATAATGGGCTCGTGGTCCAAATGCCGAACTGGCAACAGAGAGCGGAAAAGATCAAAAACTTAACTCTTATTCGACAACCCGGTGGGCACCACTTCCACTTGGAAGAGGCTGCGGCTTCAGCCAAGGTTCTAATGAGCTGGATGGAACCAGGGCGTGCTCACCGATAAACCCCAGCAGCCGAGTGCAGCTAAATTTCTCGGCGTTGGCCTCAAGAATCGCGGGCAGAGCGTCGTTGATTGAAGGGCGATTGTCGTGGCCCTTCTTCAAAATCGCATCCCAAACCGCCAGGTCAAGGGGGTTTCGTGCCAACCAATCATCCATAACTAGGAGGAATGTGCGATTCGACAATGGCGCCCATTGACTGCCGTCCCAATGCTCCAGTGTGTAATTCTCTCCTACTTCACGCAAGTTCGAACTTATCTGCGGAGAATACACCCGGCTCGTCAATTCTTTTGCCTTGCGAAAACTCCCGAACAAGAATTGCAATTCCATTCCGGAAACCTGGTACACACCCGCGCCACTGCTCAAACTCTCGCCCGGACTAATACCGAGAGGGGCCATCATATGGAAATCTTCTCGGGTGAGCGGGCCTGGAGGAAAGGGCGAATCCACTCTCCAACCAGAGCTATTAAAGAAGGCGACGACATCTTTGAGCGGAGTGGGAAATCGGCTGCGCTGTGTTTGCCCGTAAGAGCGCAACATGTCCGCCACTTGAATGCCAAGGACGCTCCGCCCCGCTTTCAGATCCCGTTTTACCTCGGGAATGCCGCGAGTCACGGTGACGGGGCGCATGTTCATAGCTGAACGAATTTCGGCAGTTCGCTCTTTCACGCGGTTAAATGCTGCTTGTTCCGCCGGGCGCAGCGAAGTGGTCTTGTGTTGCTTGGCGATTTCGCGTTGGACAGACTCGCCGTAAAGCGAAGAACTCACGACACCGCCGGCATCATTGAGCTCGATGCGGGCTAAATCGTAGTTAGAACCTGCTTGAACAAAAAGTGCGGTATCTTTCTGCATGAGCAGGGGCACATGCTCATGCCCTCCGAGAAAGAGCGGCAGCTTCAAATCGCGGACTTTAGGATCGGGGTGCGTTTTCTGCCAGGCCCGAATGGATTGCTCCAGCTCCCGAATGCGAACCACATTGTCGTGGATAGCGAATACTACTTGGTCAATGCCCTCTTTTACCGCTAACTCGATTTGGTTCTGGGCAACCGCGAGCGAACTTACCGAACGAATGCGGACATCGCTGGTCCCGGACTCTTTGAAAAAGACCTCGGTTTCAAGAATATCGAAAATATCATCCGGATCGTAATTGGATTTTTCGCGAAAGGTCCAATTCTTGTTTTCGGGGTCATCCAGCAATGTCATCCCAATGAACCGAAGCCGCTTGCCATCGGCCAAATAGACGTCCGAATAAGGTGCAAAAAGCCCCTTTCCCCATTTCCCCGGAAGCACGTTGGCCGCAAGAATGCGCATATCAGCCGCCTGGGTGCGAGAAATGGTCTCTATGTGCTGGTTGCGGTTTTCGACAAAAATCCGCTGCCCTTCTCCGGGTGACCAATCAAACTCTTCGTGGTTTCCAAGAGTTTCGATGATCTCGTAATACTCCGACAAAAATTCAAGAACCTCTAAACCCAGCTTGCCGTGATCGGTTGCGATATCGGATCCGGCGAAAGTGGTCCATTTACCCGTCTTGCCGACCAAATCGCCGTTATTGACCAAGACGACTTTGCCATCGGGGTAACGAGCCAAAAAATCTTGAGACAGGCGCGAAACAGTAATCAGGTAGTCAGAAAGGCGTCCGTAGTAAGAATGCTGGTCACTTGAGACCAAAAGAAGGGTATTTGCAGAACCGATTCCTGCAAGCAGATGAAAGGCCAGAATGAGGGAAACCAGCCGCCGCAACGTGGACCTCACTGAAAACCAAACTACCCGAAAAACTTGGTGGGGTTAGTAACCTATTTGAGGGCTCGCCACAAGCAAAATCCCGCCAGCGGGCTTAGCCTTTTCTGTCTTTGTTTTCGAGAGGTTAAATGGTTTTAAACTGATTGTAGGCGTTGTAGGCCGCAACTTTATAAGCTTCGGCTAAGGTTGGGTAATTAAAGACGTTGTTCACAAAGAAGTCGACTCCAGCCCCTAAAATGAACGCCGCCTGCCCAATATGCACCAGCTCAGTAGCTCCCGTGCCAATCACCTGGACGCCCAATAGCTTGCGGGTTTTGGCGTCGAATAAGAGCTTAAGAAACCCCAGGTCGTCTCCCAGGATTTTTCCGCGGGCGAGTTCTTTGTACCGTCCCCGGCCGACAACATAGGCAATCCCTTTGGCCTTAAGGTCGCTTTCCTGAGCTCCAACCGAAGAGATTTCTGGAATCGTGTAGATGCCGAACGGAAAACTATCCGGAAAACTACCGTCTCGCAGGTTGAAAGCGTGGGCAGCCGCGAGGCGCCCTTGCTCGCTCGAGGCCGATGCTAACCCTGGGCTGCCGATCACATCCCCCACGGCATAAATATGCGGTTCGGTTGTCTGGTACCACTCATTCACGGGCAGGAGGCCGCGATCGTTCGCTCGCAGACCCGTTGCAGCCAGGTTGAGCATTTCCGTATTGCCCGCGCGCCCCATGCAAATCAGCAAGGCGTCGTAGACTCGCTCCACTCCGTTTATGGAGAGCTTGGCCTTTTTTGTATCCGAAGTCAGCCCCAGTCCCGACGTCTTTGCCCCCAGGCAAAGCTCTATCCCGCTCTGAACAAAATGCGCCTGAAGCGTTTGGGTGATTTCCTCGTCCATCCAACTCAAAAGACGATCTCGTTGATCGGTAAGCGTCACTCGGACACCCATGCGCGAAAAAATGCTCGCGTACTCCGATCCAATCACCCCGGCTCCGATGACGGCGAGAGTGGCGGGTTTGGAAAGCAGACTCAATATCGAATCGCTATCAAAAATGGTATGCGGGTTAAAAGGCACATCCGCAGGCCGAACTGGGCGAGTCCCGGTGGCAATGACGATAAAGTCTGCAGAAAAACGCTCTGTCCCTGTCGCGGTTTCCACTTTGATCTGGTGAGGCTTTTCGAAAGATGCCTGGCCCTGTCTGAACTCGACCCGGTTGCGCTTGAGCTGCTCCGCTATCACTCGGGCCTCTTCTTCGATCACCCAGTGTTTGCGCTTCATGACCTGTTCGAATATCGCCGAGCCCTCCTGTGTGGAGGTTAATGCTGCCTCGCGTAAGGTCTTGCTGGGAATTGTCCCCGTATGCAGGCAGGACCCACCAATCCAGTCTCGCTCCACAATTAGCGCTTTTTTGCCCAGCTTGGATGCTTGGACGGCAGCACGCTGCCCGCTCGGACCAGAACCGATCACAATCATGTCAAAGTGTGGATAGGAAGGCATTGGATTCTATGATCGTAAAACGCTCTGCGAATCTATTCAAGGACCGTCTCCAAAAGACTGCGAGGAACTGCTAGAATGAATGGCATGTCGACCCCGGTCAGCAACAAACGCAGCGCTACGCGGCTTCCGCCTGAACTAGGCACCCTGGCGCGGATAGATGTCGAACCCTGGCGAGGCGAAGACGCCTTTTTACCCAGCATCATTGCGCTCGTGCCCGAAACGTCCATTACTGGCGTGGGGTTGGTCTTAATTTCCACCGAGTACCTTCAACCTGGAAATCTTTGCGTAGTACAAATTGGCGACGAAAGACCTGTGCGGGCCGAAGTGCGGTGGCGGCGCAGCCTCGACGCCCACACGATTCGAATCGGCTTGCTATACCAAGACTAAAAAGCCCCTACTCATTTTCACGACGGCGTTGCACCGCTACGTGAGCAAGACCCGAGGCGTTGAGCTCTCTATCCAAGCGGGTGAGTTCCCACGACTGAGGGTTCATCAGGGCGCGTACTTCCATTTCATGACGAAACCGAGCGTCGACGGCTTTGCCGCAAAAGCCGTTCAGTTCTGCATCTGATAAGGAACTATGCACGGCCTCCTCTACTAAGCCTTCCGAAAAGTCTATCCACGCCAGAAGTTCAGCACGAGCTGCCTGCAACCCACTAAGCGTGCCGAAATGGGTGAGAAATGCCCGGTCACCCTCCAATGCAGCCATGCGTTCGATGGATTTTCTTGCTTCTCCCGCCTCGAAGTCCGTTGGGCTGGTCGAGGGGAAAATAAACAACCCGTTCTTCTGTAAAGACGGATAAAAGATTCCAAAGGAGTCCCCCGTAAAACTGCCACGGAGGTGCGAGTCCCACAAACAGAAGTGGTGTTTGGCATGTCCGCGTGTATGCAAAAACAACCACTCTCGATTCCCCCAACGCAAGATTTCTCCGTCGGCCATTTCTCGGACCCGATCGGTTGGAACTGGATCGAGATTTCCATAGAGCGTGCGGAAGCGTTCTTCTCCGTAAACAGCTTTGGCGCCCGCCACAAGTTTGGTGGGGTCTTTCATGTGTCGAGCAGCGCGCGGGTGGGCGAGAAGCGTTGCATTGGGACACGCCTGCATCAAGGAGGAAGTGCCACCCGCGTGATCCAAGTGCACATGGGTAATGACTACATAGTCGACATCGGAGCGCTGTAGGCCGGCCGCCTCGAGCGTTCGCAGCAGCTTAGGGACCGCGTGCACAGTGTTGTTCTCAACAAAGGCTGCCCTTCCTCCCTCGACTACTAAATAAGACGCCGCATACTCTGGCAGCAAATACTCACAATCAATCGTATAAAGTCCCTGCATGGAATAGTTCTACCGGACAACCGGACTATTTGGCGAGATCAGGAAGGCGGATTTTTTCAAAGCCCTGCACCCAGGCACGCAAGTTTTTGTTCCACTGTTTTCCCAAAAGCGTTGTGCTGTTTTCACGAAGGCGAAAAAAACGCGATAGCAATGCACAGAGGTCCAATGTATCTGCCTGACGGGCAAGGACATAAAAATGCGTGTCGCTACTGGCCGAAGGTGTGCATTCGACAATGACATTTTCTTTTTCCAAAAAAGCGATTGCGAAGCGAAGCGCGCCGCTTTGAACCCCAGCGGCTTCTCTCAGCGCCTCAAACGAGACACCTCCTCGGGCGTCACGGTGTGCTTGATACAAAAAGACCAAACACGCTAACAGCGCCTCCCCTTCCATAAGGGTGGGGTGGCGCTCGGTATCCGAGAAGAGTTCCTTTTCATTTTGAACGAGGAAACTCACTTCGGCCCCTAGAATGACAACAATCCAAAGGGCGTAAATCCAAAAACCGATCAGCGGGACGGCAGCAGCCTTGCCATAGGCGGAATGCGTTCCAAAAGTAAAATACAGTCTCATCAGAAAGTTCGTCACCGCCATGGCACAGGTTGCAAACAATGCTCCGGCAAAAGCTGCTCTCCACCAAACTCGCCGCACGGGAACGAACCGGTACATCGTAAAGAAAATCCCAAACACAAGCACGAGCGGTAGAAAGTAGTTGAGAAGGACTCCCAGGATAGGAAACTGCACAAAAAAATATCGCGTAAAAGCAATCCGATTGAGAATGAGCGGGACAGAAAATCCTCCGGTCAATACTACTGGCGCCAAAACTACGACGACAATGAAACCGCGAACCTTTTCGTAAAACGTACGGGTTTGTTCCGCAGACCAAATAAAATTGAGTGTGGAATCAACGTTGTTAAAAGTCTGCAAACCGACCCAGCCCAAGACCGCCAAAGCAAAAATCCCGACGGTCCCGCTGGAACGTGAAAGGTTAGCCAAGTAAGCGTCTTTGAAACGCAGGATATACTCCTGAATGAATTCTCGGTGAGCTTCTGGAATGGTAAAAAGAAACTCATTCGTCATGCGTGTTATGGAATCCTGCACCATCCCAAACTGAGCTAAAAAAGAAAAAATAAAAAACGCTCCAGCGATCAGCGGCAGGAGAGAAAAAATCATCAAAAACGCAAGCGATTGCGCTCGAATCCGAACGTCATCTCTCAGGTACTCGTGGTAGAGCATGAGGAACCAGCGCTGCACCGTGCTCCAATGGCGCTTCCAGGGACTGCGCTCACGGGATTCGCGTAGCTTTAGCTGAGCCACCAATCTGCCCACAGATTTGACGCGTCGGCTTGTTACGGACACGAGATCCTCCTCTACTCGTTTCGGCAGAAGCCCAAATGAGATCAAGGCCAGAACCATCGCAACCGATAAGTAAAATACGATGGCACGCCGAACGGAATTAGCTGCAATGTTAACGCTAGGCGTCGTCCTTTTTACGGTTTCTACCTTTGTCTTTGCCTTTTTGAACAGAAATGACCTGCTGATTTTTGCCGCCAAACAACACCGAACATGGGCCGTCGAGGCGCTCCTCCTAGCGGGCGCACAAGCACACGCACCCAGCTCCTTGTTTCCCGAATCTGCGCTGCTGACTTACCTGGAGTCCTTGCAAGGAACGAATGAATCTCTGCCCGAAGGCACGGCGCTAGTAGAAGCGCTTCTCAAAGCCGGAGCATCGCCCAATGACCGCGATGCCAATGGCTGGACAGCGTTAATGTTAGTCTCTGCGACCGGGCACTCGGCGCTGGCGGAAGCGTTGCTGGATGCCGGTGCGGAGATAGATGCGAAGTGCATTGGAAACGAAAGTACCGATGGGATGACCCCATTGATGATAGCTGCACTCCAAGGCAGAGCCGGAGTCGTGCGACTGCTGTTGGATCGAGGTGCAAAACTCCATTTGAAGTCCACTAAGGGATTGTCCGCACTCCACTTAGCAGTGGCGGGAAACCACCTGGCCGCGACGCAAGCATTGCTCAAAAAAGGCGCTATCGTGATGGCAAAAACGATCGAGATCGCCAGAAAAAATCCCGACCCCAATATTCTGATGGAACTAAGAAACGCAAACCCTCACCTTCCTGTAGATCCCAACCCTCGCAGACCTGCTCAGTTTCCCGCTGAATGAAGCGCACGTTCAGCGCGCTGCGCCTCTTGCTGACGCTTCCACATCGCGGCGTACTCGCCTCCCCGACCCAAAAGCTCCGCGTGCCGACCGCGTTCGACTAGCTTGCCATCTTTTAGGACCAAGATCTCATCCGCATCGATGACGGTAGAAAGGCGATGCGCGATGACCAAGGCGGTGCGATCTCGGGAAACTTCGTGTAAGGAAGCCTGGATTTGTTTCTCGGTGTGCGAATCCAACGCCGAAGTGGCCTCATCGAAAATCAAAATTCGAGGATTTTTCAGGATGGTTCTTGCAATGGCGACCCGTTGTTTTTCGCCGCCGGAGAGTTTTAAGCCCCTCTCACCCACCATGGTTTGATACCCTTGAGGGAGAGAGACGATAAAATCGTGAATCTTAGCAAGTCTGGCAGCATGGAAAACCTCCTCTTGGGTCGCGGAGGGTTTGCCGTAGTGGATGTTATATTCAATCGTGTCGTTAAAGAGCACCGTATCCTGAGGGACAACACCGATAGCGTCTCGCAGCGATTTCTGGGTGATAGCGGATATCGAATGGCCATCAATGGTTACGTTCCCTTTTTCGATCTCATAAAATCGAAATAGAATCCGAGATAACGTCGACTTCCCAGCGCCGCTGGGTCCAACGACTGCTACGGTTTGGCCGGGTAAAATGGAAAAATCGATTCCTTCGAGAATCTTGCGATCGGGCTGGTACCTAAAGTCCACACGTTGAAACTCGATTTTCCCCGGACCTGGCGGCAAATCAATAGCGTTGGGTGCGTCCTGTATTTCGGCATGCACAGATATCAGCTCAAACATTTTATCCATGTCGATCAGGCCTTGTTTCATTTCCCGATAGACGAAGCCCAAAAAATTCAAAGGGAGATAGAGCTGAATTAAAAAGGTATTCACTAAAACAAAATCGCCCACCGTCATCTGGCGCGCCACCACACCGCGCGCTGACAGCCACATCACCCCAATCAACCCCAGACCAATGATAGCGCCCTGACCGATATTGAGCAGCGACAAAGTACCTTGACTGATAACCGCCGCGCGTTCGTATCCGGCGAGCGCGACATCAAACCGTTTTGCTTCGTGCTCTTCGCTGCCGAAATACTTGACCGTTTCGTAGTTGAGCAGACTATCCACGGCCTTGGTATTGGCCTCAGCGTCTTTTTCATTCATTTCCCGGCGGTACTGCACACGCCAGTCTGTAATCGCCAGAGTATAGACGATATAAAAGACTATTGTCGCCAAGGCCGTTAAGGCAAAGGTCCAATCAAACTTATAGAGCAAGATTCCCGTCACCAGAGCTATTTCCAGCAATGTGGGCAAGATGTTGAACAGCAAGAAATTGAGAAAAAATTCAATCCCATTGGTCCCGCGTTCAATGACTCGCGAAAGTCCACCGGTCTGCCGCTCCAAGTGAAATCGGAGCGACAAGGCGTGCAGGTGTTTAAAGGTGCTTAAAGCGATCACACGCTGCGCGTGTTGTCCGACCTTCGAAAAGAGAAAATCTCTTAGCTCCCCAAACCCCTGGGAAACTATGCGCGCCACGCCGTACGCGATAATAAAAAACACCGGGACCACCATTGCCTGCACCGGAGTGGAAAGCGCATCGATGGCTCCTTTATAAAGAAACGGCACATACACGTTGACCAGCTTGGCCAGGAGCAACGCCAGAACAGCCAAGACGACTCGGACTTTGAGATCGGTACGCCCCGTGGGCCAAAGATAAACTGCTAAGCGCTTTACCGTCTGTAAATGGCTGCGCTTTTTATAGTGGGTCGCATCAAACGTCGTGGACATGGCGAAACTCTAGCAAAGCACACTGCGTCTGTCATGGTGGCCACTCCGGATTTCTTGACCATGACGCCTGTTCTAAAAAAGTGTATAGAGACTTATGCACTGTTTAATCTTGGCTTTGCTCGTGGCATTTCCGGTACAAGCAGGACTCATCGCCAATGCGTCCATCGCGCGCGGCTCCGAAAAAGGCACCCTGGTGCAGCGGTACCAGAACGCCAAGGCCCGAGTGGACTTTAAGTACCGCTCTGACAATGGATCGTTTATTTACGATTCTGTTTCTGGAAATATTTATTGGGTAGATCACTCCCACAAGTCTTTCATGGAAATCCATAAGGCCGATCTTGAGCGAGTATTGGCTCTGGTTTCCAGTTTTAGCAAGAAACCACTCGATCCCGGCACGAGCGACTTCTTGATCTCCCAGAGTGGAAGCCCTCGGAAAGTAGGAA
>JACCDG011490584.1_pt1 | contig 45871 bp, 36 predicted proteins | sample 7442471 | NCBI WGS metagenome assembly JACCDG01 (sample SAMN15323444, study PRJNA562643) | freshwater metagenome | isolation source: river surface water | place: USA:Blue River Watershed | collected 2017-08-17
AAAGTAAAGCTCCTGTCTGAAGAATTATATTTTTATTAAAAACCTTTCTAATAATTAGAAATAGAGAAGTAAGGGTAAAGAAAATAATCGGCAAGGTATCCCCATAATCTGTCACAGCACTAGGAGCAAAATGCCACAGAAAACTTCCAGCACTAATTAGTATGAATAGTGCAGTGAGAATATAATCTCTTGGCTGTAAAACCCCATGGCTTTTTTTAATTCCTTTAAGATACAGAATGGCAAAAAGAAGGAAAAATCCATTTGTAATTATGTTCAGATATTGAAATCCAGTAGCTCCAAGCTGTTCGCAATATATAGTTGGAATATCCATAAATTTAAATTTCTTTTTCTAATCTTTTCGCTTCTGACCATGCGAGCTCATAGATCTTTTTCATCGCGTCGGCTATTTCAGCGCTCTCTATAATAATTCCAAGTTTCTCGCGCCAGCTTGCTATCATAACTTTGTTGTCATAAATATTTATTTCTGGAGAAAAGTAGAATTTATCTGCTGGAACGAAGGCCATCTCGCGCGCTTCTTCTGAATCTCTTGCTTTTCGTTCCATCCCAATTTGAGTCTTTGGAGTAATTGCACGGATTGAAATACCGGCACTTGCACGACGCTTATAATATTTTGGGAAATAATTTGGCAATGCTTGGTGCATATCATCAACAGTCGCATACGCACGAATTGGTTCGTGGCTTGTTAGTGTGTCTTCGTACACTTCGATCAATCCATCAGTGCCTTCATAGAATCTTACACTCGGACGATCTAGAACTGTATGAATTGATTTCAATTCTGGAATTAGACTTTCTGTTTTCTTTAGCGATTCATGTTTCTTTTTAATATCTTCTGTAATAAATTTACTCAAATTCTCTGGACTCTCGGCGCTGTATTCCTGCTTGGGTTCTTTGCCGGAAATACTTACGAGACCCTTTGCAGATAGGGAATCGAGAATGTCATAGCCTGTTGTGCGATTAATATTCGCCCGGCGAGATATTGCCGACACAGTACCACGACCAAGTGAGAGTAGTGCAATATACACACCCGCTTCCTTCTCAGAAAGGCCTATATCCACAAGACTATTTTGAAGCTTTAGAAATTCACTTTGTAGGCTATTTTTCATCCTTTAAGTATATAATATGGGGGCTATTTGTGTCAATCTTTTTCCACAAAATTCTTTTTTATTAAATTTTACCTTAAAAATAAGCTATTTTATAAGACTATTTTGACGCTACAGCTTGACAATATATTTTCATTTGCTATAAATACACTATGTTTATACTAATAACAGTTGCATCGCTACTATTCTTTGGAAATAAAACTTTCCTTCTTTTAGGCAAGCAGATTGGTCAAAAAGTAGGGTGGTTCATGGGCTCTCTCGGCGCGGTGCTTTTTGTAATTTATTTCTTTATTATAGGCACACCAATACTTGCTGTAATGGAAATCGGACTAACCCTACTAATGACATATAGATTTATTGCTGGAATTAGAAGCAGTGAGTTGGTGGAAAAAATATTAGGAATAGTTACTGGATTAATAATTATATTTCTTACCATTATTGCAAATCAAGGATTAGTAACCTGGGCACAATTTTTTGGGTCGCTTGGAATGCTTGTTGGAACATATTTTCTGATTGCAAAAAATCAAGCGGAGTCAATAAATTGGAATTCCAGAATTGGCTGGCTGTTATATGGGCTCGGACACTTATTTACTTCGTACATTGGATATCAAAAACATGAGTGGATATTTTTTGTATTCCAAGTATGGCAGATGCTACTTTGTTTCGGAGGTTTTGCAACAAAAAATTCTAGCAAGAGAAATTTGATTACAAAAATCATTTTAATAATTGGGGCAATTGCATCTTTGATTTTTAGTTTTTTTATTAGTACTATTAACTAACAATATATGACAAAACAAAATTGTAAAACATGCGAAAAAGAATTTGTGATCCGTGATGAGGACATTGTATTCTATGAGCAAATGAAAAGTCCACATCCACTTTATTGCCCAGACTGCCGAATGGCTAAAAGATTAAATTTCCGTAACGAAAGAACATTCTACAAGAGACCTTGCGATATGTGCAACAAAGATATGATTACAGTATACACTCCAGAATCACCGTTCACAGTCTATTGTCACGATTGTTGGTGGGGTGATGGCTGGGATCCAAAAGATTATGCTATGGATTATGATTTTTCTAAATCTTTTTTTGAACAATACAAAATTTTACAACAAAAAGTCCCAAAGCTAAGTTTGATGGCATTTAATAATGTCCGTAGTGAATACACAAACGGCTCCGCAGAGAACAAAGATTGTTATTTAATCTTTGCCGCTGACTACAACGAGGATTGTATGTACGGTAGACTCCTACAACGCGATAAATTTTGTGTAGATTGCGCATTTTTACATGAATCAGAACTCTGTTACGAGTGTACAGATTGTCGTTCATGTTTTAAATGTATGTACTCAGAACAATGCCAGTCATCTACTGATTTACTCTTCTGTTTCAATATGCGTGATTCTTCAAATTGTATATTTTGTACAAACGGACGACACATGTCTAATAGTATTTTGAATGTAAAATACGAGAAAGTTGAATTTGAAAAAAAGAAAAAAGAAATACTCGAGAGTTTTGAAAGTATAGAAAGGGCAAAAAAAGATTTCGAGGAAATAAAACTTCAAGCAATTAGAAAATACACTTCCCAAACGAAGTGCCACAACGTAACGGGGGATTATCTACACAACTGTCACGAAGGTGTTATGCTTTTTGATACATATGACTCGAAAAATTGTTCATACATGACGGACTCGGAGAACCCAATAGATAGCATGGATTGTAACAACTATTACTACAAACCCGAGTTTGGCTACAATATAATGGGCGCGCTAGAAGGGAGTAAGTTAAAGAACTCTGCATTCGTTTTCTATTGTAATGAAGTTGAATACTGTGAAAGTTGTCATCATTTATCTAATGCATTTGGATGTATTGCGGTACGCAAAGGTAATTACATGATATTTAACAAGCAATATACAAAGGAAGAATATTTTGAAATAAAGAAAAAAATCGATGAACAAATAAAAAATGAGGAGGATTATGGGCAATTTTTCCCAGCAGACCTAGCACCTTTTGGCTACAATGAAACTCTAGCACAGGACTTTTTCCCACTAGAACGCAATGTAGCACTAGAAAGAGGGTATCGTTGGCAAGAAAAGAATACAGGTACATTTGGCAAAGAAACAATGCCAGAAAATACAATCCCTTCAAGTATTACAAATGTTACAGATGCAATCACTTCAGAAATTCTAGCTTGTAATGAGTGTGGTAAGAATTACAAAATCACCCAGGCTGAATTCGAATTCTATAAACGAATGAATTTACCAATTCCGCACAAAGATTTCGAATGCCGACACCAGGCTCGTATGGCCAAAAGAAATCCTCGCAAATTATATCCTGGAAAATGCATGTGTGAAATTGAAAATCATCTAAATCACAAAGGGATAACATGCGAGGAGAAATTTGAAACAAGTTACGGTCCGGAAAGAAAAGAAGTAGTTTATTGCGAGAGTTGCTACAATCAAGAAATTGCATAAATAAAAAATCCCCTATGTTTACCATAGGGGATTTTTTATACTTTCTTCTTTACTACTTTTTTATTTGTGACTTTCTTTTTCACAGGCTTGTCTGAATGTGGAGCTGTCTCGAGTGTAATTAGTGGAGGATTTAAATTTAGGTTATTCTTCTTCACAACCTTTTTCTTTACAACTTTCTTTTTAACAGGAGCCTTCTTTGTAGTTGTGACCTTAGTAGGAGTGGCAACAGCTAGAGCAACGGAAGGAACAGCCGACAAAGCAAACATTGCTAACACAAAAAAAGAAATAATCTTAACAAAAATTTTTGATTTCAAATTCATAGAAGTTTATTTATATAAATTATAAAAATCTTTACTGGTTCCACCAACTTTCAATGGACCAAATGGATTTTTGAATCCTCCACGTACCTCAAAATGTAAGTGGTTACCTGTAGACTTTCCAGTAGAACCAACTTTACCGATCAAATCACCTTGATTCACAACTTGTCCGGCAACTGCAGTAACAGAACTCATGTGGGCATAAAGAGCCTGACTACCATCTGGAGAGTTGATGACAACATAAAAACCGTATCCTCCATTATATCCTTGACCATCGGCGATCAAAACTTTTCCTCCTTTTACTGCATAAATATCTGTACCTTTTGGTGCACGCAAATCAAAACCATTACCATGGTGTAGACCTTGAGAAGCACTGCCGACCCCTGCTGGGAAAGGCCATATGTATTCTCGGCCTGACCCTGTATCCAAAGATGAGGGCGTTGGATTTTGCGGTTCTTGGCTTTCCGGTTGATCTATAAATTCTTCTTCATCTTCTGTTAGAGCTTCTTTCTTGGCAACCACATTTACTTCCTTTTTAGCCTTATCAGCCTTATCCATCTTTGCGACGGAGCTTGCATCAAGGCCCGGAAGGATAATTGTACTGCCAGACTTCAAATCACTCGCCTTTGAAAGAACATTAAATTTCAACAAATCATTAGCTGAAATTTTATACTTCTTCGATATACTCTCCAAAGTGTCGCCCTTCTTTACTGTATAGGACGAACCTTTCAACGGCACTATTGTCAAAATTTGGCCTTCTTTAGTTAATTCGCTTCGTGGAATATCACTATTGGCATATATAATAGCGGCTTTTGAAACCTTCATTGATTTGGCAATACTGTCCAATGTATCACCCTTCTTAACAGTATAGATATCAATCTTTTCGTCAGAAGAATATCTTTCTAAGTCAGTATCTATATCAAGTGGCCCTGTGTATACCTCCATCGCTTGATCCTCAACTATGGCCATTGCCACAATTTCGGACTCTGGTTTAAGGTCGTGCCTTAAGGATGGAACCAATAAAGGCATTGTTTGGAGGTTATAGTTACTTTCAGGAGTAGGTTCAGACGCTTGTGAATATGAACCAAAAAGCCCTGAAACAAAGGACATAAATCCAGCATTAGCATTCATAGGAGCGAAAACAAGGGAAAAAGCCACAGCAAATGTGGTTAGCCCTTTCAGCAAATAATGCTTATATAATAAAGATATTTTAGACACAAAGGCATTTTTATGCTTTAAAATGCTCGGAGTGACTTTTTGAGTTTTGTTTTCTTTCATAAGAATAGGGGAAATTCGGACGCGCAGGCATAATATAGATTATCTCTTCCTTTTCTGTTCTAGTAAGGATTAGGACCTTACTTCCTAAAGGGTACCTCAGGGGGGAGATCAAGTCAATAAAAGTACCAAGTTGAGTGTGGAAACAACAGTGGAAAACTAAAAAAAGCCTTAAAACCCCGAAGAGGAGTCAAAATTTGACATGACGAACAAAAAGGTTGTAAAATATAAGTGTAAAGTCCTACGGTAGCAAATATCCACTCAATTAAGGTTATATTAAAAATATATTAAATGGTACAATATAAAACATGCCAACATCAGAAAAAATAACTCCACAACAAGACACTAATCCTCGAAAATCCGAAGGACGAATTTATGAAGATTATACAAACAACAAACTACAGATTGTTGACGATTTTGGGAAAATGCAGGCAAATCTCAAAGCTTTGATTGAAAAGAAGAGATCAGCAGAACAAGAAGCAAACAAAGCTTTACCTGAAGATAAGGACGAAGAACAAACAGTAGAGGATACCCCAGAAAAATCTGCCAAAAAAGAAGAAGAAAAGATAGAAGTTACCCCAAAAGAGGAGCCTCCAAAAATGATTACCTTCGCAGACCAGAAAATAGAGGAGGAATCGATCAAAGGATTTTCTGAATCTATAAAACCAGAGATTTTAAAAGAAGAAGTCCTAAATAGTATACAAAAAGTTTTACTTGAAAATAATAAAAAAACTAAAGCGTCTCTTACTGCATTTACTTTCAGACGAGGCAAGAATACTTATGCCATCGAAGCCGAGATGAAGATTAGTAAGAAACTTCTTCCAGCAATGAGTGTATCAATGGAGGCAGGAATTTTTAACAAAGGTGGAAATATTGAAATAGAAAATCCTGAACTTAGTGGAGTGATGATAAAAAAAGAAACTCGAAATTTTATTAATGAAATTTTCCAAAAGATAATACCACAACTCAAACAATCTCTCGAAGAGAAGATTCGAGTCGAACACCCTGGAGCAGAAATCAAATTCATGAATATAATCAATGAAAAATTAGAAATCAATTACGAAATAGAAAAAAATTCTAATTAAACAAAATGCAAACCCCAGAAAACAATTCAAACCCTGAGGGGAAAAGGCTCTCGCCTAAAACTGAAGAAATAAAAAACTATTTCCAAAATGAAATTCTTTCTCCATTGGAAAAATTAATTGCGGAGAGAAAATTAAAAGAACAAGCACTTGAACTTGCAAAAAAAGAAAAGAAAAGTGTCCCAAAAAAAAGGAAGGAAGTCATAGAACCTGAAATCAAACCAGAGGAGGTGATAGAGCCTACTATCAGTGAAGAATCCGAAACAGCTCCAATCGTAGAAAATCCGAAAGACGAAATAAATACATCTACAAAATTAGATACCGCCAATTTGCCCCCTGCAACTCAAGACTTGGTAGAACTTCTTGGGGAAGAAAATGTTCAAGCCTCAATGGATTTTGTTGCACCTCTTTTAGTAGAAAAGGAAGAGGCTTTGAAAAAAGCGGAAGGTGAAAAAGAGAAAGCACTGACTGCATTAGAGGAAGTTCACGAAAAGAAACCATACAAAAAAAAGAAATATAACGAACTCAAACAAGAAATAGAAGATAAATATGAAGATGCTGTATCTGACATAGAAGCAGAATATAGAAAGAAATTCAAAGACTTAACAAATCCAAAAAAAACCAAAACTCCAGAAATTACAGTAGATGAAATTACAAAGGACTGGGAAGACTGGAAAAATAATCCAGATAATTTTACAACAACTAAAGGTGGCAAAGAAACTATCTCTGAAATAGAAGAGCTTGGATTTACCGCAAAATTTAAAATGCTTGAAAATGGCAAGCCCACGTTTGAAAATACACCTAATAGCCAAGCAATGTTTGCTTATAACCCAGATACCATGCAAGTACTCCCAAGAAAAGAAGGCTGGAATTATGCTACAGACGGATCTGGACATTATTTTGAACATTACTATGGGCAACTTTTTAATATCCCAGAATTCAAAGTCGGTGATAAATTTGAAGATTTCGAATTCACTCCTGCAACATTACACAAAGATGGCAGTATTGTAAAAGGAGATATGAAAAGGAAAATAAATGAAAAATTAAAAGAAGACGCAACAGAGACTACTACAGTAGAAACAGAAAATGAGTCCCTCGAAAATAAAATAGCTGATATAGAAAGAAGAAGGAAAGAAGCATTATTAAGTATTAGACAGGCTATTGATGGCACAGATAGAACAGAGTTTTGGACGGCCGTTATTGGAAAGGGAGTAGAGGGTGTACTGAGTGGAAAAACTAAAAAAGAGGTTGCAGAGAAAATTAATGCTAAATACTACAAAGAATTAGAAGATTTAACGGGGAACAAAACAATCTCCAATATGATTAAGAGGGAAGAGGAAAATGACCGAATTGAAAACGAAGAAAAAGAAGAGCTGAAGCAATTGGAAGAATTAATCCAGGAAGGGGCAACTGCTAAAAAAAACACAAAGGCATATAAGGCATTTAAAAATCCAGAACTTTATAGAAAACAAATCAAAGATAAATTTGACGCACAGAGGAAAGTAGCTCTAGAATTGTATTCGCCTGTCGCATATGAATTCGAAGAAAATAAAAAAGGTCAGCTAAGGAATCTTTATACTATTATGAAAAAAGCTGAAGATGAAAGAGACCAAGAATTGGCGCAAATTGATCAAGACGAGAAAGAGTTACTCGATGCCGAAGTAAAACGTGCAGGATTAAATAACATAGATACTTATGAAAAATTTAACAAATTCCTAGAGAACAACTTAAAAAATCCAAGCTCAGTCACAGCGCTTGATTGGATTAAAGAAGCGTTTGATATAAAAAGAAAAGAAATAGAGGATAAATCCCCAACACAGACAGATAATGCAATGTTTGATTTTATAAGAGAAGAAGAAAGTAAGAAAAAACCAAAAGTAGAAAAAACCAAAAAGGACGTGGCGGGTAAAAAAAATGAGTTGAAAAATAATATTATACAGCCAGCCAACAAAGATTTTTCTGTCACAATCCAAAAAGACCCTACCAAAGAAAAAGGAGTTTCCCCGATTATGACAGTCGAAAAAATTATAGAGAACTACCAAAAAAACCTAGAGGAACTAGAGGAGCGAGAGCTCGCAGAAAGGGAAAAGTTAGGATTACCAAAGCAGATTTACCCAGTTGATAAAAAGTGGGTCAAGTCGCTTAATACTCTGAAGCAACGTTATGTTGAGGAAAGAGGGAAAATAGGCGAAGCGTATCGTAAAGAGCTTGGCAAATTAACAAGGAAGAATGAAGTAGGGAGCCAGAATAACGCAACAGGCTTTGTCCCACTGACCGAAGAACAACTATCGACAATGACTCCGAAGGAAATTTATGAATATGGATATAAATACAAGCAATACGGTGTAAATAGCCCTGAAGTAACAAACGCAATTATCAGGGAACTCGATAACAAAAAAGGAGGGGTAAACAAAAAAGTAGAAAATAAAAATAGAAAAACTTCTTCCAAAATAGAAGGAGGGAAAGTAAGTCCTCGAATAAAAGCATTGGTAAAATTAGACATATCAGAATTAATGGAAATTGAAAAATTGCCTAAAAATGCACCCAACAGGAAATCTCTAGAAAAGGAAATCGCCGAAAAATATGCGACATTAAGAGACGAGGTAAACACAAATGTATTCTAAAAATTAAAGCAGTTGAAAAATAAATTATAATGAAGAAAGAAAAGCCCCAAAAACCAAACCCAGAACTAAATTCTTTAAATGAAAAGAAAGAGGAAATAACTGCACATTTTTATAATACATATATTGGCCCTTTGCAATGGATGATTGAGCAAAAGAAGAAACAGGAAACCAAAGCTCATATAGAAGAGGTAAACAAAATAAAAGAAGAAATTGAGCAAGCTCGAGATAATGAGTTGCGAAGTGATCCTCTGAATTCCGAATTTGCCGACAAGCCAAAAACTAATGAATCTGACAAGGTACATAAAACAAAAGCTGATATCTACTTTGCCAACCCCATAAAACACCTAGAGGGGATACTAGCCCAAGCCAACAAACAACTAAGTAAAGAAAAATCTCGCACCATGGCCGAAGAAGTTATCAAAAAATATTCCCCAATACTACAAAGAGTTAGAGAGATAAATTTAAAATATGACAATATGTATGTAGAAGCAGTGGAAAGCCAGAAACTTACAGCAAAAGAAGCAGCCGCAATATTGACTGAACTCGAAAGGATAGGACCAGAAATAAGAAAGTCGATAAAAGAAGTGGAGAAGAAAAATTTGCAAAAATAAGTCAACACCCCAGATCGTGCTTTAAGGCACTATCTGGGGTGTTGACTTTCATTTACAAGTGTTAGATAATATAAAGCGTTCATAATAATCACTAAAAGATTACACTAAATTAATATATAATATTGGTACATAATAATATGGCAAAAGAACAACAACCTAAAAGGAAGTGGTCCCCAGAGGAGATAAAGCAAATCATCAATGATGGTGGTGTGTTTAAAGGCAAAGAATTGAGTTCAGCTGAACTTGAAGAAGCCTTGAACTTGTCTAAAGTTTACGAGGCAGAAGCCCTCGCAGAAGCAGAAGAAAAATTCATAGAAGATACAAAAGAAAATGAGCAGGAAGAAAACAAAGCTCCAAAAGAATCAAAGAGACAAAAGAAAATCCGCGAACTAGAAGAAAAACTTGCCAATTTAACCCCAGAACTTACTGCTCTCAAACTCGAACAACAAGCTGACCTAGAAAAGATAGAGGAACTCAAAAGAAAAATCCAAGAGCAAAAGGCGAGTGGTGCACCACTTACTCCGGCAACTCCAGAACCGAACCCCGTAGCAAAAACAGGCAACAAAGCAGAGGAAACATATGGATATGAAGATACAAGAACTCCCCGAGAAATATATTTAGATCAATCCTCAAAAAGAGCGGAGCAGAGCTTTGGCAAAAACTGGGAAGGTATCAAACAAGTGGACAACCACTACGAAGCATTTTATTATCCAGAAAAGGAACTCAGTGGAAGAAGCATTGAGCCTATTTTAATACATGGATCAACCACGGAGGAAGTATATTATAAATTAAAAGATAGATACGATGCAGAGTGGAGATTGCTTGCCGGCCAAGGACCAAAAATACTAGAAGACTTGAAAAAAATAGGGAAAGAAAGATCAGAAAAAATCGCAAAGTCTAATGCGCGCGTTATGCCAATACGATGGATTCTAGGCCAAGCTAAAAAAGCAAAAGAGAAGACTAACCAACAAATTAATAAAGAGCAAGATATTAAAGTAAATGAGGCTGAGTACCCATTTATGTATTTTGCGTATGACAAAATAAATCCAAAACTTCAAATCTACCCCCGCGACTTTACAAACAAAAATGGGGAAGATCCCGAATACATGTCTGGTATGATTTTTTCCACAGCATACACGGATGCTCCAATCAATAAAAAAGTGGTAGAGGCAAATGATATTGTAGAATTTAACCCGCTAGGATTCTTTGTAGTAAGAGATAAAAGATCAAAAGAAGGTGAGCAATATGGCGTTGTTGGACCAGATGGAACTCTCCTTACAAATAAAATGGACCTCGAAAGTGCCAAAGCTTTCCTTAAAGACGAAGTACTCGAGTATCGGAATAAATTAAAAGAAGAGTTTTTGCAAAAACAAGTTGATTAAATTAATCCTTATTAATTAATATATAAACTATATGGCAGAAAAAACACCAAAATCAAAAGAAGAAATCGAGCTTGAAAATTTGCAAAAAATAGTTGCAGACAGGGCAAAGACTATCGGCAAGAAAGAAACAGATGTCCACAAAACAACTATTGAACTCAACAAACTAAAGAGAGAAGAGAAGAAGGAAAATCCTCCAGAAAAGATTGCCGAGGAAGCTCTGGAAGCACTCAAGAATGAAATGATAAATGCCCGAAATGAATACGGCACAAAGAAAGTAAACTACGATAAAACAGTGAGCGGAATAAAGAGTGCAATGCACAAACTTGGAAGCTTTTTGGGTCTGCCTAAAAATCAAAATTATGATATCGTGCACAAGGCCGAGCAAGTGTATTACGACAAAGCTCGAACATATCTTGATGCATTTACAGACAATCTCCAAGCCGAACATTTGGAAAAAACATTTGGAAGCGATGAAGACAAAGCAAAATCTCGCGCAGAAGTAGACCAGAAGGTTGCACAAGAGGAAGCCCTTTATAAGAAACTTCGCTTTGATAAAAAGGATGACATGTTCCAAGAATCAACAGAACAAAGAGCAGATGCGATGGATGCGAAAGATATAGCAGAAGGAAAAGAACCTAAGAAAGGAAACTTCTTGAAAAATTTGTGGGCAGGATTGCGGAGTGGAGCCAAAAAAGGAATTACTGAAGGTATGGATGGTGAAGCCCCTGTAGATGGTGAAAATGAAGAAGAAAAAGGTAAAAAGAAAAAGAAAGGCAAGGAGGAATTGCCTCCTGTACGCATACCAGAAGCCGAGCTTGAAACCCTCCGTGGTGAGATAGATGCTCTTCGTGCAGACTACAATGTTAAGCAATTTACTTACGATCAAAAAAATAATTTAATAACTAGGTTTACTGGTAGACTTTTTAATGCATTGGGGGTAAACACAGATTACAAAGAAGTAGATGAAGCAAAAGAAGCCTACTTCGAAAAAGCAAAAGAATATGTGGAGAAGTTTACTTCTGACAAAAAAGCTCAGCATTTGGAACAAACATTTGAAACCGAAGATGCACAAATCACATCTCGAATGCTGACAGAAGATGCAATAGAGGCAGAAGTAGCAAAATTCAAGAAGTTGAAATTCGAAAAAGCATCGGAAGAATACCAGAAGATGCTTGATGAACGTCATGCGAACCTCGAGAAGAAGGATGCAGAAGCTGGCACTCCAGGCAAAAGACCAGGTGTACTCCTAAAAGCACTCGGGGTAGTTGGCAGAACATTAGGAACAGGAATGGATTTCTATAAAGCGATGGGAGACTGGGGATTCAATATATATACAATGCGAGACAAGTCCAACTTGCCAAGCAAAGAAGAAATAGATGCTTTACTAGCAGATGCAAAAACTAATAAGGATGAAGCAAAAAGACTAAAAGGCGAGGCTAGAAATGCAACAGGTGCAGACAAAGAGAATCTAGAAAGAGACGCTGAAGTTTTGGAAAAAACAGCAAAGACTCTCGAAGAACAAGCCAAGGGTAAGATAGTTTTCCAATATAAATTTGGACAACTCGTTCGAAACCTTGGTTTTGGAGCACTAACAGGAGTAGGATTCGTAAGTGTAGCATCTGTGGGGACTCGAATAATTCGTGGTGTTGCAATACAGATGATTTCATCAAAAGTGATCAATAATCTTGAAAAGAAAAATGCTGTTCAAATGATTGCTTTTGAAGAACAAAGAGCCGAAATCGAACAGAAGTTTGCTCAAGATCAAAATGAGGAAGAGCACAATCATGCACTCCGACTTTTGGATGAAGCTATTAGTAAGGTGAAGTCCCGACATGGCTACAAACGATTTGCAGTCCTAGGATTATCAATGCTTGCCAACTATGGTTCTGCAAAACTAGGAGGTGATGCCTTGCTTGAAAAGGGTATTGATTATACAAAGTCTGGTATTCTTGGCATGTTTAGTGGAGATACAGGTGAGGCAACTCCAACAGAAACAACCACAACAGAAACAGAAGAAACTAAAACACCAGAAAAGACAAACAAACCTGTAGGTCCTAGACTAAAAGATACTGCTCAAGCAGTAGACCCAGACACAGGTAAACTTATTCCAAATCCAGTTACTATCCAAGACAGCACAGCAACAGATTCTTTGAACTCTGGAATTGGAGGGCAAGACACAACTTCAACTGATACTATTAAATCTGGAATCGGAGCACAAGATAGTACATTAAATGATACTCTAAAAAATCCTATTGCTGGACAAGATACAACAGTACAAGACACATTAAAAAATATTAAAAATGGTATTGGCTCTAAAGATACTATTGGTTATGATACAACACAAGTTATCAAGCCAATCATAAATCAAGATACAACTGGATATGATACGACACAGGTAATCAAGCCGATAATGAACGGCCAAGACACCACTGGATACGACACAACAAAGATAATTAAACCGATTATATCTCAAGATACTACTGGCTATGATACAACTCAAGTGGCAAAACCAATTATCTCTGGGCAAGATTCAACATCTGTTGATCCTACAAACACTGGAGGCACTAAATTGGAACAAGATGCTGGTAGTAACCCAGACAATGCAACAGAAGATCTTCCTCCACACAAAGCTATCGAACCAATCAAAGTCAGTAGTGAAGGAGCAGGAGCTATGATTCAAGATTTGAAACAAGCATTGGAGAAAGAGTACCCAGATCCAGCAACACGCCCAGAAAATATTGATCATATAATCAAAACTCCACTTTGGACTTTGGCACAAGAATGGGGAATGTTTAACCCTGAAAATGCAAAAGAAAGTATGTTTGTATTAGAAGGTTCAACTATAAGTGTTGATGAAAACGGAGTGGTAAGTATCCACGACATCGGCAAGGGCGATGATACAATCATTTCTGGAGAAAATAATGTGAAGTGGCATGAAGGAAGAATGTTTGATTCCGATCACAGTGGAGCTCGAGCATCTGAATCTGGAGCCGGAGTTAAGGGTACAGAATCTACCGAGAGCGGTTCTGGAAGTGGAGATCCTCTAGATTACACTCCTCCTGATGAAAGTGAATTTTATCAAGATGGCGCTGAAAATAATACAGAAGGCGAAAGTGCACCACTGGAAGAGACCCAGAAACCTAGCACATCTACATGGGAAGATCTAAACAAACAAGAATCAAATGTTGATAATTTCCACCAAGGAAGTAACTTCTATACAGAAGGCTCAACTAACACAAGCCCTGATATCGACCGACCACTAAAAACAATCAACCCAGCTGACGTCCCAGGAACTCCAGAATATACAGCAAGCCACCCACCCGTACCACAAGGAGACCCATTTGAAAATACACCACAATTCAAGCAAGAGAACTTGAAGTTAATCAACGAAATCTTCAGTGACAGAACAAATGGAATTTCAGATGAGAATGGTCTATTTACTGAAAGCTGGAGGAAATTGAAGGATTTGAAGATTATTGATGTGGTAGATAGAGGTAGTCAATATCCTATCTATGTACAAGATGAAATCGATAAAATCGTAAAGTTAAATTATGAAACTGGTGTGCCGTACGGAGGAAAAACAGTTGAAGAATATTTGGCAAGTGTGGCCAAGAATAAGCTTGGAAAATAAATTATTAATAATTATTAAAAAATAAAAATATATGCAATTCGATAAACAAACATATGATATCTTGGCCAAAGCTTTAGGGATAGCAGATCTTCCTGAAGCAGACCGTATGGAACTCTTGGAAAGAGCAGGGGTCCTAATTTACCAAGCTGTTATAACTCGTGCGATGGAGGAGATGACAGATGAACAAGTTGATGAATTCGAAAAATTCGTTGACACAGGAGAGCCAACCCCAGAGACAATGCTAATGTTCTTCCGTTCAAAAATCCAAAGTTTCGATATGATGATAGATGATGAAGCTCGAAAGTACATAGAGTTTACTCAAAAGATGATGGCCGAATAGCCAAACAAGCCAACAAAACCCCTCACATCTCAATATGTGAGGGGTTTTGTGTTAGAATAAGTCGATGCAAGAAACATATCTGAAAGATTTAAACGAAAAACAACAAGAAGCTGTCTTGTATACAGACGGCCCACTTTTGATCGTGGCGGGAGCAGGGGCAGGGAAAACAAAAACTCTAACCTATAGAATTCTTCATTTGATCCGGACTGGAGTTGACCCACGAGAAATTCTGGCGGTTACCTTTACCAACAAAGCCTCGAAAGAAATGCGTGATCGCGTTGTCTCTTTATTGTCAGATAGGAAATACGATGCGACTCCCTTCGTCAGTACCTTTCATGCTCTCGGAGTATATATAATTCGTGAAAATTCACACCTTCTAGGATTGAACAAAAATTTCACAATTGCCGATGATAGCGATACAACAGGCTATATAAAAGAGGCTTTGAAAGAGCTTGATCTCGACCCGAAACAATTTGAACCAAGAAAAATCAAAAGTGTAATTTCCAAATCAAAAGGCGACTTCATAAGCCATGAACAGTTTGTGGAAAATATTCGTGGAGGTTTCCAAGAAGTTGTCGCAAAGGTTTGGGACAAATACGACGCAAGTTTGAAAAAAGAAGGCGCGCTTGATTTCGATGATTTGCTCATAAAATCAGTAAAAGTTTTAAAAGAAAATTTAGAAGTCCGCAACAATTATCACAAAAGATTTAAATATGTGATGATCGATGAATATCAAGATACAAACGAGGTACAATACGAACTCGTAAAGTTGCTCGTCGGTGAAAATAAAAATATTTGTGTTGTTGGTGACACCGACCAAAATATTTATTCTTGGCGCGGAGCAAACATAAAGAATATGCTACATTTCGAAAAGGATTATCCGAGTGCAAAGATTATCATGCTCGAGCAAAACTACCGATCAACCAAAACAATCCTAGAAGCAGCGAATGAAGTTATCAAAAAGAATGTTTATCGTGTGCCCAAAAATCTTTTTACAGAAAAAGAAATTGGTGAGTCGATAACACTCTTCGAAGCCTTCGACGAAGGAAGTGAGGCCCAGTTCGTGGCTAAAACAGTCTATGATTTATTAGAGCGTGGAGTGGCCGAACCAACAGAAATTGCAGTACTTTACCGTGCCAACTTCCAATCGCGAATCTTGGAAGAAGCATTTTTAGGACGACAAATCCCATATCAAGTCTTGGGGGTAAAATTTTTTGAACGAAAGGAAATCAAAGATGTGCTGGCTTATATTCGTGCAAGTTTGAACCCTGAAAACCTTTCCGATATTAAAAGAATCATCAATGTGCCAGTACGAGGAATCGGCAAGGTAACGATTGCGAAAATTTTTGCCAACCAAACTAATTCTTTGCCTGCAAATACTCAAATTAAAGTTAACAACTTTTACTTACTACTAGAAGAAATCAGTGAATGTATCCAGAACAATTCTGTATCAGAATCATTAAAATTTGTAATTAAGAAAAGTGGCCTTGAAGATGAATTGAAGGCGGGGAGTGCGGAAGAAATAGAAAAATTGGAAAATATAAAAGAACTCGTAACACTGTCACTCAAATACGACACTTTTGGCCCTGAAGGTATGAATATGTTGCTCTCGGATGCCTCTTTAGCAAGTGACCAAGATAGTCTGATGCATGAAGAGAAGAAGGGCGGAGTAAGGCTGATGACCGTTCATGCCTCAAAAGGCCTTGAGTTTAAATATGTTTTTATCACTGGACTTGAGCAGGACCTTTTCCCACATTCACGCACAAATTCCAAAGATGCTGGGGAGAGCGAAGAGGAACGCCGATTATTTTACGTGGCACTTACTCGTGCCGAGCACAAGCTATATCTTTGCTATGCATCTTTACGAACAATTTTCGGAATGAAGCAAGTAAATACGCCGAGTGAATTCCTCAATGACATTCCGGCGCATCTTACAAGCTTCGAACAAGGCGAATCACACAATGGGGAAAAATTTGTTTATTTTTAATTTATAAAAAAGATGATACACAAAGCCAAAAAATCCATGGGTCAAAATTTTCTCAAATCTAAGTCCGCGCTCGACGCAATGTGCAAGTCGAGTGACCTTGTGGAAAGTGATGTCGTGTTGGAGATCGGCCCAGGTAAGGGCGCGTTGACTGAATATTTATTACGGGCAGTTAATAAAGTAATCGCCGTGGAAAAAGATTATAACTTATTTGAAATTCTTTCGGAAAAATTCAAAGATGAAATTGCAAGTGGGCGCCTGATAATGATACAAGGGGATATCTTGGAATTTGATCCGCAACAAGCAGGTTTAGGAAAATCCGGATATAAAATCATCGCTAACATTCCATACAATATAACAGGTGCAATTATAAAAAAATTTCTAACAATTGCAAATCACCCGGAGAGTATGACACTACTCGTACAGAAAGAAGTTGCCGAGAGGATTGTGGCTCGTGATGGCAAAGAGAGTATTCTGTCTATAAGTGTCAAAGCCTTCGGCACACCAAAATACATAATGAAGGTAGGGAAAAAGTTTTTTAGCCCCGCTCCCAAAGTTGATTCCGCAATTATAACAATTAAAAATGTTTCCAAAGACACTTTTAAGAAAGTTGGTGAGGAAGAAAAATTCTTTCAGATACTAAAAGCCGGATTCGCACACAAAAGAAAAGTGCTGATTAAAAATTTAGAGGATGCTCTGCCGAAAAATAAAATTGCCGAATTTTTTGAAAAAGAAAAATTAAATCCTAAAGCAAGAGCTGAAGATATAAAGCTCGGAACTTGGCTCGAACTTTTAAATTTTTAGAAAGGGGAGGAGCCAAAAGAAGAGATAGTCCCTCCGCTAACATCAAGGGTCTCCTTACAATCTGGTGGTGTAATTACACATTCTCCCCCAGAGGAGCGTCGTCCCATAATGAACCTCCCTGCACTTATCGCACGATTTTTAAAAGCTTTAGTTTCTCCGGGAACATACAAATAGTTTCCAGGAGAACGACCACCTTTAATTATTACCTGAAATCCTCCGCTACACTCACAAGGAGTCATTTTGTCGACTTTCCCTGCGTATAATTGGCTTTTGGAATTAACAAGTTTTGCTCCAGCCTGAGAGGGACGAGACGGCAACATGAACAACCCAAATAAAGCTGTAATGAAAATAGCTGTAATGAAAATATTTTTATTAGTATGTTTCATATAATAATCATATTATAGTAGGTACCAAAGTCAAAGTAAAGAAAACAATTACAATCTATATGTTAATTTAAACAAATGTTTGGTATAATTCCCACATATGAGCATACAAGCGTATCTACCTAGCAAATCATTTGGACTAAAAATTTTAATACTTTTAGTTGTTGTTCTTGTTGCTGGGTCACTTTATATATTCAAGCCCTTTAGTAAAGAAAATGCTCCATCCAAACTTGCCATAAAAATTAATGCGAATCCAGAAATGACCCTAGGGGATTTAATCACAACAGATAGTAACAAAAATTCTATCCCAGATTGGGAAGAAACACTGTGGGGACTTGATCCGGAAGGTGATGGAGTAAGCAACAAAGCTATAATTGATTCCAAAAAGGCTTTGAGCGCCCCAGTTGACGAAGAAATCACAGATGGGACAGACCCAAGTGATAACTTAGCTAAAAAGCTCTTCGGAACAATCGTTTCCTTGAATCAAGTAGGGGAATTAGATAGCCAGACAATGGCATTAATATCTGCTGATGCAAGTGCTGAAGTGATAAACACAGACTTGGAAGATACATACAAGGCGGGGAACCTAAAGACAATAATCTCCAACAAGACTAACTTGAGGAATTATCAAACTGCTGTAGGAAAAATAGTCGATAAATACGAGAATAGTAGTATTGGGGAAGAGTTAGCCATAGCTGGAGAAGGTGTTGAAAACGAAGACACGGAGACCCTGAACAAACTGGAGACGATATCACTGGATTACAAAAATTTAGCCTTAGATTTATCGCACGTAACAGTCCCAAGGGGGATTGCAGGATACCATCTAGATCTTATAAATTCTTATGACAAAATAGGGACAGCTCTTGAGCATATTATAGAATCAGTTGAAAATCCACTAGTAGGCCTAAGCGGGACCGGAATGTATAATAGATATGTACTAGAATCTGAAGAAGCTATCAATATGATAGAGGAAAATCTTATCGCAAATGGTATAATACAACAGGAATAAAATGTATACATCTTTTGTTAAAAATATCATAGTAATTTTTACAATCATTGGAATATTCATATCTCCTATTCAAATTACTTTCGCGGACACAATTGTAGACTTAACAGATAATTCAATTGATCCAAACACAGGGACAAACAATTCCGGCCAAACTCCAGGAGGGGAGACGGTAGCTAAAATCTCTGAAAAGTATGCTGGTTACGACAAATTGATTGGTTGTAAAAACGTCAGTAGCAGACTACTAGGAACACGGACCCTAGATGCATTGAACCGAATAGTTCCCTCCAATAAATCAAAAACAAATGCAAAAACATCCCAAGAAGTAACAAAAACCATTTTAAACAAAAACGGAGAGGCAATCCCTGTATACAATGAAGAACTCGCAAAAATAGCCGCCGACCAAGCTGCCACTAAAGCACTTGCTGAAAAGGAAGACGCCAGAGAAGAATGTCTAAATGGGCTATCTTACCGTATTGCAAAATTTTCTCTAGGCCAAATCACAGACAAAACAGTCAACTATATAAATACTGGATTCAAAGGCGACTCATTTATCCTAAAAGACCAAAATTCCTACTTTTCCAGCTTGGAAAACAATGAAGCAGACCAGATCCTTGGTATTATTGGTAAATTCAAAAATAGGAAAGACTATCCTTACGGAAGGGAGTACGCGAGATCATTTTTAAATAACAGAATCAATACATACGACTCCCGATCCCGATCTAGCATGACTTTTTTCCTTCCCAACGGAAATACAATACAAGATTATTCCAATGACTTTAGCAAGGGCGGATGGAATGCTTGGTTTGGTTTAACACAGAACCCGCAGAACAACCCACTTGGCTTCGGGTTAATAACATCCGATGAGATAGCAAAGCGAAGCGCCAAAGCAACCCAAGAAGCTCTGAATGAACTTAACTGGGGAGATGGATTCCTCAGCCAAAAGAAATGCGTAAAACCCGAGGACTACACCGTAAGAAATAAAAAGAAAAATCCTTGCGTAAGATGGGAAACTGTAACTCCAGGAACAACAATCACTAACCAGCTCAACAAAGTTCTTGGGTCCCCTATAGACCAACTTGTAATGGCTGATGAAGTCAACGAATCGCTTTCTCAAGTTTTCGATGCGCTTATCAACCAAGCGATGGTATTTGGAGTAAGTAAAATCAAAAATAAAAAGAAGATAAACATCTCAGACACTTTTGGAGGACCAGGAGAAAACAGGGTCTACGACAGTTTCGGGAATGATATTACAAGCACTTTCACAAGCTCGGCAAAAAGTGGATTATTTGGTGTCCCTGTCACTGGTAATTGGTATGATTCCAACTCGACATTTGATATCACAAAAGATTTAGCCAAAGTTATTAAAGACCAGACAAATTACTTAGAAGTATTGAAAGAGTCCGAAAAAGTTTTGCCAGAAATTGCCTATAGTATGCGCGAACTCGACTACTGTCTCCCTGGACCTCACCCAGGATGGGAAGCTAGCACCTATTCAAAAATCCAAGATTACATAGACTTCTTAAACGACACATCTGTTGATGCGGAAGGAAATGTGATTGTCCCTGAAGGAGCATATGAGCCAGGTTGGGTTACAACAACGTTTGGAACACTTGGTAGTATTGGTGGCATGGTGGGCGGACCTGCAGGTTATGCACTACAAGGAATGACTATGATTCAAGGAGCAATCTCAAAAAATAACCAAAGGAAAGACTCCGAAATGGTAGATAGAATCCAAAGGGTTGCTGATGCAGAAGAGAACCTAAACGAACACCTGCTAAGATACTCACAAATTATCAAACCAGAACTACTAGAAAGACAATTTGATGAATATCGAACTGAAATCTATAATCGTTATGGTGAAAACCTATACGAAAAAAATATTCCAGGGGCTTTAGACATGCTAGCTCAACTCGATGGGATAGATTCCTTGGCAGAGACACTAGATGATTCATCGAGTGAGTATAGTGACACTATTAATGAAACAACATTAAACATTGCGAAGTTGAAAAGTATCCAAAGACAAGTGGCACAAATAATGTCTCAAAAATATGTAAAAGATCAAAGAGTTATCTGTGCGGCACAAGGCTTGCCAAACAATCCAGGGAATAGTGGCTTGGTATCTAACAGCACAACTGGAACAAACTCTCCAAATTGTTCTATCACAAAACTTACATCAAAAACTCCGGTCACTAACTTTGACTCAAGTACTAAAAAAGTTTCTGCAAACACCCAAGTCATAGTTGCCTGGGAAACAGATAATTGTACAAATATATCAATCCCTGGGGTTGGTTACGGATTGCCAAGCTCTGGGTCTAAAAATGTATACCCAAATGTAACTAATACATATAAATTAATAGCAAAAAATAGTGTCAGCTCTGATAACAAATCAATAACCGTTGAAGTAACCCCTTAAATAATTTTATGGAAAACAAACCCGAACAAACAAATCGATTTAAAGCTCTTTTAAAAAATAAGGCTTTTATAATTACTTTCATAGTATTCTTAATCCTTTTGATTGTGGGATATTTTGTAATTAAGAAACAACTTCTAACTCCGAGCGATAGTAACACCGAGGTAAAAAAGTTCACACCATTATTTGGAACATCTAAAGAAAAAAATTTAACTTACCAAGGATTTTTAGATTGGGTCAGCAATGGGGGGAGTGACGGAGGAGATGACCTGAGAAATACCGTAAGAAATATACTAAACGGGGGAAGTACCGGATCCGATACTGGCGGAGATTCTAGTGGGGCAACGAACGGGAGTGGTAGTGGGGGAAGTGGAAGTGGTGGAGGTAGCGGAAATGAAAGTCTAAATGTTGGAATACTGGATGCTAACTCAATAAATCTTAGTGGGTCGGGGGTAACAGCTGGAGCAGATGGCTCAAATAGTGTAACAATTAGTGGGTCGGGGGTAACAGCTGGAGCAGATGGCTCAAATAGTGTAACAATAACCAATGCTGATGGATCAAGCTCGGTAACAATAACAGGTCCTGGTGTGACAATTGATCCGACTAAAGCAAATACTGTAAAGATCACCGGCCCAGGTATTACAGTTACAAACAACGGAACAAATGGAGTCACACTCACAGGAAATGGCATCAACACAGGACGATTAATAGGAACGGGTACAGGTACTGGAACAGGGGGAAGTACCTCGGGGAACAACACCGGAACTATTGGATCTGGATTAGGTGTAAATAATTGGGGCCCTAATAGTTATACAAAAACTCAATTCCAATGTAGTGATGGAATCGACAACGACAAAGATAATTTTATTGATGACAGAGATCCAGGATGTCATAGCGATTTGAATCCAAACAATCGTAATTCTTTCACTCCAAATGCAAACAATGAGTATGATGCTGGAAGCGCTGGAACTGGATGGGGAGCGGGTAGCTACAAAAAAACAAATTTCCAATGTAGTGATGGAATCGACAACGACAAAGATAATTTTATTGATGACAGAGATCCAGGATGTCATAGCGATTTGAATCCAAACAATCGTAATTCTTTCACGCCAAATGCAAACAATGAGTATGATGTAGGGAGCGGAGGGGACCCATCTTCAGGACTTTATACTAAAACAAAAAACCAGTGTAGCGACTTCTTGGATAATGACAAAGACGGAAGTATTGATATCCAAGATCCAGGATGTCACAGTGATTACAATGCACTTAATCCAAAATCTTTTACTCCCAATTTAAATATTGAAGATAAAGACAACGGTCAAGCTTTCCTTGGATGTATTACATCAAAGGGTGGTTATACAATTTCTGGAACTTTTGCTGGAGGGGTTGGAACAGGAACATATGAAGGCGGAACTACACTAGGAGGATCCTATACAAATGCCCAAACTGCTGGGGGAACTTATACCAAAGGAACAACAATTGGAGGAACATATATTCCGTCAACAACCACAAGTGTCAGCGGAACATGGGTTGGAAAACCAATTGCTCCACCACTTGCGCCAGGGGACAGTAGTGGAACTTGGTTTGGGAATTGGCTGAATGGAATCGGTAATGGAACATGGGCAACTACAATGGTAGGATCCGGATCTGTCGCCCAGAATAATAATGGAACATGGAATGGTGTTGGTGGAGGAGGTAGTACAACAGGAGGAGGAACAACAGGAATTCTAACCGGCGGGACAACTGGAACAACTACAGGAACAACTACAGGAGGAACAACTGGCGGAACAGGATTGTTAACTGGAGGCACAACAGGAGGAGGGACAACTGGAGTTATAACAACAGGAGGAACTGGAACAACAACAGGGTTAACAACAGGTGGAACTACAGGATTAGTGACTGGGACTGGAGGCACAACAGGAAGTGGGACAGGAGCTCTTAGTCAAGGAACATGGGTTGGCAATGATAAAGTTAGAACTTTTGTCGGCACAACAGGAAGTGGCACATGGACTACTCCACCAATAACAACCAAAGATTCATACAAAGGGGGGATCACAACTGGAGGAATTTTCACTGGAGATGCAAATACAACATACACATCAGGTAAATTTACTCCAAATGCAAAAACTTACTACACAGATGGAAGATACATAAACGATACAATGACTGGTGGAACTGTTGTAAACGCAACATACATCAGTCCAACTGGTAAAAAATATTCAGGAGGAACAGTTACAGGCGGAAAGTATACAGGAGGAGTTGTCCTTGGGGGAAATTATGAAGGTGGCACTCCTGTCGGTGGAACTTATGTAGGAGGCAACCCATCAGGCGGAATATACACTGGGGGAATTGCTACTGGTGGTACATATCTAAATAATAAATTTTATACAAACGGAATTGTCACAGGAGGAATTTATAGCTCTGGGACAATCACACAAGGGAGATATTTGGGTGGGACAATTACAAAGGGTACTTACACAGGCCCACTACCTATAGGAGGAACTTATAGTGGGGGGACATATGTTGGTCCTGGATGTATCGCTCCGGTAAAACCACAGTGTGTGGACGGAATAGACAATGACAAGGACGGACTCGTGGACAAAGATGACGCAAGTTGTCACTCAGATTTTGATTCTGCCAACGACTTTAGCTACAAAGAATATATTGATTCAGAAGATAGAATCAAAGACAAGCCAAACCCAAAACCAATTATTACCAAAACTTACCAATGTGGTGATGGAATCGACAACGACAAAGATACATTCAAAGACATCGATGATGCAGGATGTCACACAGACCTAACACTTGACCCTACAACTTTTGATCCAAAGATTGGGGACGAAAGTAGAGACTCGACAACTGACACTAGTGGACTTTCGTACCAGTGTAGTGATGGGGTTGATAATGACAAAGATAAACTTGTTGATGAAAAAGACCCAGGGTGTCATATTGATTTCGATGCAACAAATCCTTCAACATATGTAACAACAATCCGAGAAGAGGTCCGTGATTACGTAGACCCAGAACCAAAAGATACAGACCCGAGTGACCCAAGTATCTGTGAAGAAAAAATTGTGCTAAATGCTGAAGACAGAGCAAAGATGGATCAACTACTTCGCGAATTTTATAGACTTGCTCCAACCCTTGCTACCACAGAGGATGTAGCAATAGAAAAACAAAACAAAGCACGCTACACAAGTAGTATCAACACAAATGAAAGGTTAACAAGCCAATGTTATGACGAAGTCACTGATCCAAAAAACCAGCCGTCAGCATCCAAATCAGGAGGGAAAAAATTTATGCTTGAAAGAGTTCTTGGGTCACCATTTGACGCACAAATGGCTCCAAAATTAACATTGCCTGAGTCAAAATCATTCTTGCCAAGTTATCAAGGCTCCCCATATGAAAAAACAATATCTGAACCATCAGACGATTTAAAAAATGTTTTCTTCCTTAATATGGCCCCAGATGCTTATGGCACAAACAAATACGGTGATAGTGACTACGACATCAGAATGAATGGAGCTTTGTTTGCAACAGATGTAAATACTGCTGTCTATCCTATCGCAATGCGTATTATGCAAGGACTTCACGATGCAGGAATACTCGAATACTATTTCCCTGATGATGCTGCAAACAAAGACCTTGAAACAGTGAAGAAGATACTCGCAGACGAAATTGATCAATATATTGCTCACGTTCAACTAACAAGATCATCTTTTAGTAAGGATATGACTGGATTTTCAAACTGGGGAAGCCTCAACAATAGTAAATACCCAACCAGTTCAAAGATAGGAACAATCATCGATGAATACTTACACTCAGATGATAAATTAGGCTCAAAACAAAGTGTGGCTACTCGAAAAGCCCTCAGTGTCCCTTGGATATTTGATGAGCAAGGTGACCCTAACGCAAAACCTTGGTCTCCACAGTATAGTTCGAATACCCCTTGGATTCCTCAGTTAACAGGTATCACAAACACAAACACCCCTTGGAAGAGCTACCCTCCAGCGGAACCAGAATATAGATTTTTCTCAGCAGGAGCAATCTCAGAATACTTCCGATATGACAGTAAAGTCATCAACCCATTTGAAGAATTCGAGAAATTGTTTAACGTCTGGTAATAAAAACCATCCCCCACCAAATTGGTGGGGGATGGTTTTTAAAATTTAAGTTGAAAACTATTGAATAAAGCATTTAAAAGATATAAAGTAAATGCTATAATACAAAGGCATGAAGAGACTAGGTTCGTACATTCTTATATTACTTATATTAGTGAATATCTTCGCACCTTTTAGTGTATTTTTAGACGAGAATAAAAATATAAATATTGAAAAGACCATCGCGAATGCTGCAAGCCTTGCAGACCCTAAAGATGAAGCAATGAGGCAAGTTGCAAAGAAAGAATGTCTTGAAACAGAACCTGACCCAAAAGGCCCACCTGTAGAATTTTGTCTGCAAGCAAGATATGAAGCAAACGGGACCAAGGTTGTAATAAAAGCTTACACCATAGGGATTAACCGGGGAGGAAAAGATACTTACTTCGTAAAAATTGAGATCAAAGATAGCCTTCAAAAGATAGTAAGAACTCTTGTTACTACTTTTGGATCAAGCGAAATAGATGAAAAAGATGTATCCTCCGATCAAGGCATCGAAGCTAATTACAAAAATGCTGACAAAACTATTCCGTGGGATGGACGAATGTTTACATCTGATGAGATTGAATTAAATGCAAATGAAAGCTACAGCTTCGATGTATATGTCCAAAAAAGTGACATGAACAGCACAACATGGACGAAAACTTTTCCATTAAAATTAACGATTGGGGGAAGTGGAACCAGCTCATCTGGAAGCACTGATGTCACAACTTCTGCTCCTTCCGGCGAAGAAGATGTACTTCCAGATTGTGTATTCGCTCATCCTGTGGACGGAACGATTATGGGTTGTGTTGCTCAAGTAATATACTATGCGGTCTTTGTGCCGACATCGTGGTTATTTGGAGCTTCTGGAATGTTCTTTGATTATATTTTTGCTTATTCAATCAATGACACTACATACAGATCCCAATTCGTAACAGAAGGTTGGGGCATAGTTCGAGATTTGTGCAATATTTTCTTTATATTTATACTTTTATATGCAGCCTTCAAAATGATTCTTTCGATCGGACATGACTCCAAAGGAATTATCATAAGTGTTATTATTATCGGCCTCTTGATCAATTTCAGTCTTTTTGCTGGACAAGTAATGATTGACGCTTCCAATATTTTAGCCAGATTATTTTACAACTCTGAGGCTCTCAAGGTTACGGTTACAGGGGACACAGGCAAGGTGATGAAGGGAGGTGCTGTTGTGTATGAAGAAGGGCGAGGAGGCCATATTCCAATATCCGCTGCAATTATAAACAAGGTAAACCCACAAAATATAATTATTGGGGCAAGAAAAATTTCGCAAGTCACTCTTGATGATGGCCAAGTTGGAAGTGGATCTATAGATACAAGTGGAAAAACAAATATAAATACAGATCAAGCCAGCATGGGTGCTGGGTCATTCCTCCTTATTACTGTACTTGCGACCATAATCAACGTTGTCGGTATTGTGGTATTCCTTTCTGTCGGGTTAATGTTCGTCGGAAGAATTATTGGTCTATGGTTTGCAATGATTGTCGCTCCGCTTGCATTCCTAAGCTATACAGTACCCAACATGCGTGATATGGAATTCGTCGGTTGGAAAAAGTGGTGGCCAGAAACTCTCAAGCTTGCATTCCTTGCTCCGATATTTATGTTCTTTATGTATTTGATGATAATGTTCCTTGAAAATGGTTTCAAGGTTATCGAAAAGGCGAGTGCTGGACCAAACTGGGCTCTCGAAACTATGATCCCATTTATCTTCATAATGGTATTCCTATTGATGGCAAAAAAGGTGGCCAAGGGATTATCCGGAACAATCGGGCAAACTATTACAAAAGGTGTAGCTACGACTGGAGCATTGGCGCTCGGAGGAGCGGCGATTGGTACTGGGTTACTATTACGCAAAGGAATTGGTCAAACTATGGCCAGAGCTTCTCGTGGAGAAACTTTAACGCAAAGATATGAAGCTGGAACAAGTAAGACACTCTTCGGGAAAGGGGTTGGTTGGGCTGGTTCTAAACTAGGCTTAGGTAAAGTATTTGGTAATACTTATGATGTAAATACCAGAACAATAGATAGTGGACTAGGAGGTAAACTAAACAGAACACAGCATGCTGTTGAACATGCGGACCATGCAAAACAGGAATTAAAGGAAACAAAAGAAAAAGCACACATTACAGTTGACGATCATATGCTTTCAGGAGAGGATGCACAAGCAATGCAGAGAGCCTATGGTAAAACTAAAAAGAGTGAATTTGAGGCTGATATTCGAAAAGGTAATGTCAAAGGAATTGACCCTAAAACTGGTGAACGAACAAAAGATATAAGCGAAGACGGTTACAAAGCTGCAAACAGAGCCCAAGCCAGTGTAGATGCTGAAGCAGAATACCGAACAGAAAATAAGATTCCTGCTGGCAAAAAACTAACTGCTGATCAGAAGAAACAAGTTGAAAAAGCAACGGAGAATAAATTAAGTAGTGATTATAATACAAAAGTTTTGAAAGTTGAGCTCGACAAGAAAATTGCTACGGACTTCAAAAATGTTCTTGACACGGCAAGAGCAGGAGCAAACGTATTTGATAGAGTTATTGCAGGTGCAAATAAATATAGCTTCGATGCAAGAAAACTATCGGAAGTAAAAGCAGACAAGCTCGCTCATCCTCTAGTGAAGATGGGTGCAGGCGCTATCGCAGGTATTGCTATGGGTGTTCGTATGGGAATGAATCATGGAATCGGAGCAGACCAAGGTAAAGCCACAGGTGATGCAATGAAAGATCTAGGTAATCTAATCAAAGATTCATTGAAAAATCTAAAAGTAGAAGTTAAGATCCCTGAAAGTAGCGGAGGCGGACATGATGACCACGGAGGTGGCGGGGGAGGTGGACATCACTAATAGATAATTAAAATAATATGGACCAAACACAATTACAACAAAAAATAGCTGAATACTTTGCAAAATTGCCTCCAAATGCGCAAGCTATGTTTCAGAGCATGGGGTGGCTCGATGCTTTGGAAATTATTAGCCAAAAGTATTCTCTCACTCAAACCCAAAAAGAATCGCTAGGCACAGAGACAACACTACTACTACTAGGAATAATTCACCCAGATGAATACACAAAGTTTCTAATAAATGGACTCTCTATACCAAAAGGAATAAGCGAGAAGATTATGATAGATGTAAACACAAATATATTGAATGAATTCAAAGATGAATTAGAAAATACTTATAACAAAAATGCTGAAGAATTAGCGGAAAAGGAATACGGTGGGAAGATCACGTTGGATGAAAGATTTAAAAGTCTTCCCGAGGAAGTTCAAGATGCAATCCTTAATTCCAATTACCAAATCAAACTTGCCGAAATTGCAACACGAAATAACTTGAGTATAGCGCAGATGGCAATCCTGGAAAAAACTACCAACAAAGTCTTGTTGGCTATAATTCACCCAAATGAATTCAACAAAGCTTTAAGCACAGAATTGAATTTACCTCAAGATAAAATCAATACGCTTATAGATAGTGTGAATGAAGAAGTAATCAAAAGTATCCGAGCAATCCTTTTGGGCCACGCAGAAGAAAAGAAGGATACTCTATCAGAGGAGCCTCCTGTCCCTCTTCCGCCACCTTCTAGTTTCAAACCAGCCCCAAAGGTAGAGCAAATCAACACTACCCCGACATCTCCACTAATCGGCAATTATCAGACTCCTATAGCAAATGATCCTCCAGTGCCTAAAGTAGCCACAACTCCAGAAAAGGTTTTTGCAGAAAGTAATATTGAAATCCTACCTCAAAACCCAATGATGGGCGCAAATAGTATGATAGGCCAAAGACTTTCTACTCCTTTTGCCCAAGCTCCGACAATAAGCACAAATACCCCAGCCCAAAGTTCTTCGCCTACTGCAACATTAGAATTCAAAGAAGACCCGGCAAAGAAGACTCAAGACCCAAAAAGAGATCCTTATCACGAAGCAATAACTTAACATATGCAATTCAAAGTTCCACAATTTATAGATATTGAGGACAAATTATTTGGCCCTTTAACCTTCAAACAATTTGCTTACCTTGCAGGAGGTGGCGGTATGATCTATGTATTGTATAAACTTTTACCTTTCTTTATTGCTATTATTCTGATTGTTCCAGTAGGATTATTTGCCCTTGCTCTAGCATTCTACAAAATAAATGAAAAGCCTTTTCTTTATTATCTCCAAGCAGGGATAACATACGCTACAAAAAGCAAATTATATGTATGGAGACAAAAGTTTAAAAAGGTAGAAGCAAAAGATGAAGCAGAGGTTGAAAAAGTGTCCTATATCCCAAATGTTTCATCTAATAGAATCAGGGATTTATCATGGAGTTTAGATGTTTTGGATAAAAACAAAGATAAATAGCTACGAGAAATAGAATAAACTTACCAATTTAGTGAAGAACCGTGTATAATTAAAATATGAAGCTTAATGCGCGTAGAACTCAAGAATTCGTACCGATAAAAGAAATACGAGATGGTATCATAATACTCAAAGACGGGGGACTCCGTTGTGTACTTATTGCATCTTCTATCAACCTGTCGCTAAAAGCCGAGGAAGAGCAGAGGGCAATCATAAACCAATTTCAATCATTTTTAAATGGGCTCGATTTTACTACTCAGATATCGGTACAATCAAGACGTTTAGACATAAGACCGTATTTATTAAGACTGGAGAATCGCATGCAGGAACAAGTTGAACCTTTGATCAAAACTCAAACAAAAGAATATATCGAATTTATCCGAAGGTTTACCGAAGAGGTAAACATAATGACTAAGAGCTTTTTTGTTGTAGTCCCATATAGCGGAGATTCATCTTCGAATAAAAAAAGTGGAGTTGAAAAACTTCTTGACCTTGGAAGCAGAAGTGAGAAGATGAAAGGAAAGACCAAAAAGGAAGAAGACATGGTCAGCTTCGAGGAGAAACGCTCCCAACTTGACCAGCGCATCAATGTTATCGTCGAAGGATTGGCAGGGCTTGGAGTTCAGGTTTCGCAATTAAATACAGAAGAAATTATCGAGCTTTTTTATAAAACATTTAATCCTGGAGATATAAGTCAGGGGATAAAATTGTCATGAGTATATTTTCAAATATTTTTGGTTCAAAAAGTAAAATAACTACCCAATCCCAAAAGGGAGCTTTGCCGATCCTACCCCAAGAAATATACCAAGCCGCAACATTGGAACTCCAAGATATTATCGCTCCGTCTGCTTTACAAATCACTCCAAAGTCGCTAAACCTCGGAGATAAGATTGCACGCACATTTTTTGTCATCTCTTATCCACGATACCTTACAGACAACTGGTTTTCCCCGATCATCAATTTGGACAAAATCTTTGACGTTTCCATATTTATTCACCCGATCGAAACAGCAGAAATCTTACATGTTTTCCAAAATAAAGTTGCCGAAGTTCAAAGCCAGATCTCAATCCGTGAATCCAAAGGTATGGTTCGCGACCCAATGCTCGACACTGCATATAAAGATCTCGAATCTTTGCGTGATAGCCTAATGCAAGCGCAAGAAAAGATGTTTGAAGTTGGATTATACATCACAGTATATGCTGATAATGAAACAGAGCTATTTCGAACAGAAAATGAAATCAAATCACTCCTTGAGTCAAAAATTATTTATCTAAAACCGGCTCTATTCCAACAAGAAGAAGCATTCAAAACGGTTATCCCCCTTGGTACAGACCTCCTTGGTATCCACCAAAAGCTAAATACTGAGCCACTTTCAAGTGTATTTCCTTTTGTATCTTTCGACCTGACTTCCGATAACGGGATTCTTTATGGTGTTAATCGCCACAATTCAAGCTTAATCCTCTTTGATAGATTTTCATTGCCAAATTACAACTCTATTACCTTTGCGACTTCAGGTGCTGGTAAATCTTATGCGACAAAATTAGAAATCCTTCGTACCTTAATGTTTGATACAGAGGTAATCGTGATTGATCCGGAACGTGAATACGAATTTTTAGCCGAAGCGGTTGGTGGAAGATATTTCAATATCTCACTTTCAAGTGAGCACCATATCAACCCATTCGACCTGCCTATCCCAAGCGCCGATGAAACGGGGGCTGATGTTTTGCGTTCAAACACAATCAACTTGGTCGGATTATTCCGTATTATGCTTGGGGGCCTAACTCCAGAAGAGGATTCAATCATAGATCGCGCTATCACTGAAACATACGCACTCAAAGATATTACATCAGAATCAGACTTCACAAATATTGAACCCCCACTCCTTTCTGATTTTGAAGTTGTGCTTGCTGGGATGGAGGGGAGTGAGTCGATTATTTCGCGTTTAACAAAATTTACAAAAGGGTCCTGGGCATCATTCCTCAACCAACCTTCCAACATAGATATCAACCGCAAGCTTGTTGTGTTTTCAGTCCGAGATATGGAAGATGAGTTGAAATCCGTCGCTATGTATATAGTCACACACTATATATGGAATGCGATCCGAAAGAATATCAAGAAAAGACTCCTTGTTGTAGATGAGGCTTGGTGGATGATGAAGTCTGAAGATACAGCATCTTTCCTTTTCTCTATAGCGAAACGCGGACGTAAATATTATCTAGGGCTTGCTACTATTACTCAAGATGTGGGGGACTTTATGAAAAGCCAATATGGAATCCCAATTGTTACCAACTCTTCAATCCAACTACTCTTGAAACAATCACCTTCGACAGTCGATCTCCTGCAAAAAACTTTTAATCTCACTGATGAAGAAAAGTACCTCCTTCTCGAAGCCAATGTTGGGGAAGGAATCTTCTTTGCGGGACTCAAGCACGTAGCCATAAAAACTATAGCAAGCTACACAGAAGACCAAATCATCACTTCAGACCCATCACAATTACTTGCAATCAAAAAGGCCAAGGAAGAACTTGTTGAAAACGGTAATCAAGCCTCTTAAAACATTGTTTATATCCTCATATTTTAATATAATAGGGGAATGGTAGTTAAATACTATTTAAAGCTTGTCATTGTGGTAATTTTATTTGCCTCAATTATTTACACATGTAAAAATAGTGTTGTTTCCGCATATCTAGGGGACACAGATGTCACAGTAGATATAATTCCAGAAAGCCCAAAGCCTTATCAAGCAACTTCAGTGATATTAGAGAGTTTTGCCACAGACTTAAATCGAGCCTATATTGAATGGAGAAGTAATGGAGTATTATTGCTATCTGGCACTGGAGCTAAAGAGTACTCTTTCACAACAAAAGGCCCTGATACCCCTACAATCCTCGATATTATAATCAAGTCTGAAGAAAATGATGAACTTAGAAAAAGATTAGTAATTCGTACAACCGAAATGGATTTACTCTGGCAAGCAATGGATTCTCACACTCCTCCATTTTATAAAGGCAAGGCTCTGCCTGCAAAAGAGGGAATGATCAAGGTTGTAGCCCTCCCGATTGAAAAAGGTAAAGTTCAAACAAATTTATCTTACAAGTGGAAAAACAACGATGAAGTCTCCCAAGACCAATCAGGTTTTAAAAAAAACAGTTTCCAATTTTTCTCTTCCAATACAACCACAATGAATGAAGTGAGTGTTGAAGCCAATTCCGCAGGCGGAAATTTCGCCTCGAGTCGTAGCCTGACAATAGCTCCTACGAAACCGTTTGTACTTTTCTACAAAAAATCTTTTTCCGATGGCATCTTGTATAATGAAGCTCTAACCAATGATGTCTTTGTAGGAGATGATGAATTCACTATTGTTGCCGAACCTTATTTCCTATCACTCAAAGACAACACCGATACATTTGATTATATATGGAAAATAAATGACGCAGAAGTTGCAACCCCAAAAAATCCAAGGGAAATTAGCATGCGCCCAACTTCAAGAGGAGGGTATGCTGTCATTAGTATCGGAATCGAAAGTATGGAAAAATTATTACAGTCGGTTAATCAATCATTAAGAATAAATCTATAATTATGAAAAAATTTACATCTCTCTTAATCATATTCTTTGGTTTCGCAATCCCTACTTTTTCCTTTGCGGCACAGATGGCCAGATATCCAGTTGTTACAGAAAAGGTAGTTTCAGTTATGGTAAATACTAACGATAAAGCTGTTGTCCTCGAAGTCATAAATGCTTCTGGCAAAACAGTGGCAGGACCAACCACAACCACTGGAGTTTCCCCTATAACAGCAACAATTGATGTCTACGATCTCGCCCGCGGTACAACTTATATATTGAAAGTTACAGATAAAGACACAAGTTTAGGTGATGAATTTAAAACAAATTTCACTACATCAAAAAATGACACCCGTCTGAGTGGAAGTGGGGATTGGTACTATACGACTAACTTAATTTTAAACAGCTACGATGGAGCGACAGATAAAAGTATGCTAAGATTTACCGACGAAAAATCCTGTAACACATCACGAACAACCAAATTAGATGAACTCCTTCAAGCTGAAAGCGTGTCTGGTGGAGGGGTAAACAACAGTTATATTACTCCATGTTTTAAATCAACAACATTCCCAACCAAAGGGGATTTCGAATCCAGACTACAAAATACAAACACACTAGGTAGCTCAAAACCACTATTTTACTTTACCTGGAAAATAGGAAAGGGAGTAGCTGTTTTTAATAAATCAGCTGGTTACGATACACTGTTGCAGTGCGAAAATGAACAAAAAACATACGCAGAATACATAATCATGGCTTGTACTCCTTTAAATGCCCCACCGGTGGAACCAATGGGTTGGAACGACTTAGTTCCTCAAGGTACAGAAATGCCTATTTTTGAAGATAAATATAAACTATTGGCTCCTCTTGGGCGGATCGATATCATAGACGACCGGACTCCTATAACAGATTATTTAAATATGATTTTCAAAATTGCGATTGGTTTGTGTGGAGCTTTGGCAGTGATAATGATTGTAGTTTATGGTATTGCATATATGGGAGATGAATCAGTCTTTGGCAAGACAGAAGCTAAGCATAAAATTATGGGGTCAATCTTTGGATTACTTTTAGCTCTCGGCGCATATGTGCTTTTAAATACAATCAACCCAGATTTCGTTAACGGTGGGCTAAAATTAAAACAATTGAATGTAATCATTGAAAGCCACCAAGTGATGGAAGGAACGCCACAAGAACTTGATGCAATGATTCAAAGCGGAAATTGTGGAACAGTAACAGGAGCAGGTGTTGTTGTTGATCCTGCTGGAAAAGTACAAAATAAAATCTGCCCTCAACTTGAAAGAGGAAGATTAAAGACTCCACTAAAAGGCATTGTCTTACACAGAACAGCAGGATCCAATGCGGCTGGAAGTCTAGCTTGGTGGGTTAACCCAGCAAATAAAGCCAAAACAGGTGCACATTTTCTCATAGATAAAGATGGGGCTATCTGGCAAACAGCCCGAATAGACAAATACACTTATAGCGTAGGAGCAACTTCAAGTAATAAATACCCCACTAATTCAAATAGCATCAGTATCGAAGTTGTAGGTAAATGCGTAACTTTCTGCACTAATAACGATGGCCCGACTGCTCCAACAACATGGGAGCCTCTCACCAACAAACAGCTCAACTCAACTGAATATTTAGTAAACTATCTTATACAAGAATTTAAAATAACAAAAAGTGAGGTATACACCCATGAAGGAATAACTAACCACAAACATTTTGGGGAAGGGCAAGTCGTACTAGACACAATAAAAGCATACTTAAAATAAATGAAAAAAATAATTATCATCTTAATAATTGTATTACTTGCTTGGGGAGGATTTTGGTATTTTAATACCAGACCCAAAAAAGTAGAGAATGGTACGGTGGAAACTGCCTCATACAAACCATTTTTCCCATTTGGCAAAACCATTAGTGTTGGCACAGATACGGATACAAATACCGACACACAAGATTCAAACCCCTCAACAAATAGCGAGGATTCTGGAACATCCATCCAAGATATATTTTCAGGTAAATCCAATTTACGACAAATAACCAAATTCCAAGTGGCCGGGTTTGCAACATTTATTGATACTCGACCAATCCCAACTCAAACTCCTCAAGAAAGCGCACCCTTGCCGACAGAAGACATCCCTGAAAAAGTTACAAATAGCAAAATCAAAGAACCGGTTAAGGCAAAAGTGGATGAAGTGGTACTTCCAACAACTGAGCAAGTACCAAGCCTACGATATGTCCAACGTTCCAATGGCCACATATATGGGGAATATCTTGATACAAAATCAGGAGATAAAATTTCTGATGCTACAATCCCTGTAATATATGAAGCAGTCTGGGGTAATAACGGTAATTCAGTTATTTATAGATATCTAAACAGTGATAACAAGATACAGAGTTTCATTGCCACTCTTGGCGGACAAAACGGAGAATTTTTACCAGAGGGGATAGAAGCCATAACACCTGCTCCTTTTGGTAATCAATTTTTCTATCTGGCCCCACTTGGCACCAACATTGCAGGATATATTTCATCTTTTACAGAAAACAAAAAAACTCAAGTCTTTAATTCTCCATTTACTGAATGGATTCCACAATGGGTAGGGAAGTCAACAATATACCTCACCACCAAGGCATCTTGGGATACGGAAGGGTACATGTATATTTTAAACATAACAAATGGTACTTTCAGTAAAATCCTCGGTGGAGTCAAAGGTTTCACCACATTATCATCACCATTGGGAGTTAGCATTCTCTATAGTAGTGTAGAAGATGGGGCCCTAAATTTTAAAGTTTTTAATTTAAAAACAAACACTTCAGATAAGCTAGATGTCACAACCCTCCCAGAAAAGTGTACCTGGTCAAATGACAACATAACAATATATTGCGGGGTGCCCCAAGAAATTGCCGGTAGTGACTACCCTGACAAATGGTACCAAGGAAGAGTGTTCTTCTCAGACAAAATTGTAAGAATAGATACATCAACAGGCCAAACAGAAACACTTACATCACAAAATAACTTTGATGCAGTGAACCTTAGTCTATCCTCAGACGAAAAAACTCTTATCTTTATAAATAAGAGAGATTCTACATTGTGGGGACTTGATTTAAACTAAACTAAATAGAAGTTTTTTCAACATACTTTATCACCACACGGCGGTCTTTACCAACACCAGCTGATTCTGTAATAACATCTGGAATATTTTCTAAAAACATATGTATAATTCGTCTTTCAAAAGCTGGCATTGGGTCTACCTCAACACTACTTTTGAAATATCGAGCGCGTTCTGCCAGCATATGCGCTGTCGCTTTTAAATTATCAAAACGCTTTTTTTGATAACCATTTATATCAATCATTAATTTACTTGTACTTTCTTCTCCTTCATTCTTTTCGGCAATCCTACGAACCAAGTGGTTGAAGGATCGAAGCGCATCTCCCTCGTGACCGATTAAAAACCTTGAGTCTGGGGTACCAATAGAGCACCACAACATATCACCTTCATCGGAAAATTCACAAGAGTTCAGAGTACAGCCAGTGTGTTTAAAAATTTCTTCTATTATGCTTTTGATCTTATCCTTGTCCATAAAATTATGCCACAACAGTTACAACTGGTAATTCCTTCTCAAGCTTTCTTCTTATATACCACTCTTGTAGGATTGTGCAGATATTACTTGTAATCAGATATAGTGCGATTGCTACGGAAGTTTGATATGCAATAACAACAAGAACAATAGGGAATATGTATTTCATATTTAAAGCCATACTATCAGACATTTGCTCTTGAAAAGTCTTCTGTTTTGGATCAGCTTCTATATCTTTTGAAGTTTGTAGTGGTGCAGATAAATACCCTTGTATAAATTGTGTTATCCCAGCGATAACAGCTAAAAATATTGATTTACTATGGATATCAACAATCCCCAAGAACATCGTATTGATATTGTCTGGGAGTTTTACAAATGAATACAGAGGTTCAACACTAAAAGATAACCCTCGGAAGAAAACATAATACAAAGCAATAACAATAGGTATCTGTATTATAATCAAAATACAACCTGAAAAAGGATTTAGGCCATATTGTTTATATATTTCAAATTGTTTTTTAGCTTGATCCTCTTTCTTCGGATAATTCTTTTTCATCTCCTTTATAATTGGAGCAATTTTTTTCATTAGAAGCTGTGTTCTAATAGATTTTTGAGAAATAGGGAAAAGGATAACCTTTACAATGACTGTGAGTATTATCACGGCGAAACCAACATCCCCGAGCGTAACGGTGTTCATAAGCGCCACAAGAGAGTTATAAATAGGATTATAGAATGCTGTGTTCCAAAAAGCTTGCATTTGCCCATTCTATCTTAAAAACGCAAAAATTCAAAGCGGGTCGTAATTATTCTTTTGCCAAGGGTGACAACGAATTACCCTTTTAAAGGTTTTAAATAAACCTAAAAATACCCCATATTTTTTAAAAGCTTCTTTTGAATACTCAGAACAGGTAGGCAAAAAAACACATTTTGAGTGTGAAGTAAGTGGTGTTTTCTGATATGTTTCAATAAGCCAGATAAAAAAATTTCGCATCATTTTATTTTTGAAAAAAGAGTATTTAAATCCTCAAGCAATTCAGGGAAGGGGATATCTATGGCCTGTTTTTTGTAAAAAATAGCCCCCACCACACCTTGTGGTATGTTAACCCCTAAAAGAGCCCTATAGCCTCTCCGGCGCAACGAATTACGTAGTACAGCTGTCTTGGCAACAGACTTTGGTGCAACAACAGCGAGGTTATAGCTTGCAACTGAGGGGTCCTTTATATAGCGCAAAGTAAAAAAAGGACTATGAATCAATAGTCCATTTTTCATAATTACTCCAAATAACGATTTTGTTACTCGTCTTTTTTTGGGGGTCATAATTAAAAAGCTTATGCTTTATTTTGAAACTGTTAGTTTCGCTCGGCCTTTTCGGCGTCTTCTTAGGAGTACCTTCTTCCCAGTAGCAGTTTTGGTGCGTGTTAAGAAGCCATGAGTTTTAGCTCTTTTTCTTTTATTAGGTTGGTATGTTTGAGACATAAATGAAATATATACTATAATACCTTCCAATGCAAGGGGTTTATACCTTATCCACATATTAACATGTTATCAACAGGGTAATTAAGGTCTGTCTATATAGTATTTAATAAATTATGAGTATAATTAAAAAATGCTAAATAATAAAGAACTTTGGGACAACTGCTTGGGAGAAATCGAGGCGAATCTCTCTAAGGCAAATTTTACAACATGGTTCAAAAATACCTCAATTGCAAAAGAGGATAGTGGGACACTGTATGTTGGTGTGCCAAATGAATTTGTTCGAGATTGGCTTTATAATAAATTTCACAAACTTATTGTAAAAACCCTAATGAACCATTCTGACAACATACGATCAGTGGAGTATGTAATAACCAAACCAGAAACACAATCAAGTAAGAAAGATGAAGTCCAGTCCAAAGCCCCAACCAACGAACTACCATTACATGATCTATATATAAATAAAGAAGACAACTTAAACCCTAAATACACATTCAATTCTTTTATTGTTGGACCTTTCAATGAACTTGCTTACGCAGTAGCTCAAGCTGTTATGGATAAACCAGGGAACAACTATAACCCATTATTCATATACGGGGGAACAGGCTTGGGTAAAACTCATATGATCCAAGCAATAGGTAACACAATAAAAAATAAGTCTCCACATAAAAAGGTTTTTTATGTCAGCCTAGAAAGATTTGCTATTGATTATGTAAATTCCCTACAGAACAAAACTCCCAATAGCTTCAAGGAAAAGTATAGGAAGTATGATGTTTTAATCATGGATGATATTCAATTCATTTCAGGGAAAGAGAGGACACAAGAAGAATTGTTTCATTTGTTCAACACAATGTACGAAAACAACAAACAGATTATTTTCTCCTCAGATAAACACCCGAACTTTATACAAGGTTTAGAGGACAGATTGCAATCCAGATTCGCAAGTGGTATGACAGTACAAATAACAGAGCCTGATTATGAATCTCGTATTGCGATTATAAAAGCAAAAATGCAGAATAATAACTGTGATATTGATATGGATGTAATTTCATATTTAGCATCATCATTAGAGGGTAATATCCGAGAATTAGAGGGGAGTTTGAACGCAGTAATAATGCAATCTCAATTGAAAAATAAGGGTATTTCTCTTAATGAAGCAAAACAGTTAATCAAAAACAACATCAAGCCAAAAAAGAATGTTGCCATCAAAGATGTTGTTCGGGTGATAGCTGATTATTATGGTATTGAGGAGGGTATCATTTATGAAAAAACAAGAAGAAAAGAGATTGTTCATGCTCGCCAAATCGTTATGTATATCCTCAGAGAAGACTTTAATGTTTCTTACCCATTAATAGGACAAAAGCTTGGTGGTAAGGATCATACAACAGTTATACATTCTCATATGAAGATAAAGAATGATTTAGTTAGTAACCCATCTTTATTACAAGAAATCGAAAAGATTAGAATTATGTTTAAATAGGTGTGTAATTGAATTGTTTAGTGTGTGGATAAAGTAATGTTATATGGGGATAAATATGTTTTGTTTTGTAAAAAATAAATTATTTGTTTTTTAATTATAAATAATTAACATTTTAAAAAATAGAATTTGTTAGAATACGTTTGTATTGTATGGTTTAAAAAGTATTCCACATTATACATAACATAATAATAGTAATAATTTATTAATAGATAATAATAAACATTTATGAAAATAGAATGCCAGATAGATAAAATAAGAAATTCATTACTAAGTGTAGAAAAAATAACAGGTAAAAATTTAACACTCCCTGTTCTTAGTTCTATTTTATTTATAGTTAAAGGTAAAAATTTAACACTAAGATCTACAAACTTGAGTCTTGGTATTGAAATAACAATACCTGTAAAAGTTGAATCTGAAGGTGTTGTTGCGGTTAGGGGTGATATCTTAAATTCACTTTTTTCAGTTGTAGATTCAAACACAACAGTATTATTTGAATTAAAGGATAATTTATTGTTTATAAAAACAAAAAATAATTCAATATCACTTAAAACAATACCACATGAAGATTTCCCAACATTACCAAATGTTGTTGGGGAGAATATTAAAATATCATCAAAGAAACTTATAGATGGGTTAAAGTCTGTTTTTTATAGTGCCTCTGTTTCTGATATAAAACCTGAAATTGGAAGTATTTATATATATAAAGAAGAAGACAGTCTTGTTTTTGTTGCAACAGACTCTTTTAGGTTGGCTGAAAAAAGAATAAAAATAAAAACAGATGGCTTATTTAATGGGATTTTAATACCATTTAAAAATACATCTGAAATTATTAGAGTTTTTGATAAAATAAATGAAGATGTTGATATTATTATTAATAAAAACCAAGCATCTTTTTCTGTTGACGGTATATATATTACATCTAGGGTTGTTGATGGTATATTCCCAGACTACAAACAAATTTTACCTAAAAACCCAACAACTGAAGCTACACTCTTAAAACAAGATTTCATGAATGCATTAAAAGTATCAAATGTTTTATCTGATAAATTTAATCAAATAACATTACATATAGACCCTAAAAATAAAACATTCGAAATACAATCAAAAAATACAGATATAGGAGAAAATACAACTAATATAGCCACAGCTTTATCAGGGGAGAGTGTGTCTGTTAATTTAAATTATAAGTATGTTTTGGATTGTTTCCAATCAATAAATACTGATTCTTTAACAATTGAATTATCTGGGGTAAATAAACCAGTTATAATTCGTCCAATAGGAGATAATTCTTTCTTGTATTTAATAATGCCTATGAATAGGTAGTATGGATTACAATCATATTACATCTTTTTTGAGTAAGATCACAAATACACTTAAAAGTAGTGATTTGAAATATGATGCAATCCAAGATGGAATATTTAGATACACAAATAAAAAAATCCCTAAAAACAATTTAAGTATAAAATCTGGGGTTTTAATAATAAAAGAAAGTCCGACTCTAAAGAATGAGATTTTTATTAAAAAAAATAAGATTATTGAGGAAATTAAAAAAAACGGGGTAGATGTTTTGGATATAAAATAAAATCTATTGGATATAGAAATTAAATATCTTCTCTAAACTTTTTCCACTCGCATCATAAATTATAACTCGCATCATGTTTGAGTCTTTTATCCCAGTTATTGTGTTTGGAGTAAAAGTAAATGTGCTGGGTGTAGATTTAAGGGAAGTGACATATATATTATTTATAAATATATCAATCTTCTTTATACTTATTTCTGGTTGTGTTGAAAAGTTAATTTTTTGAGGTGTATTTTTTAGATAGGATACTCCATCAGTTATTCCCTCAATTGTTATATCTATGGGAGTGGTTTGTTGGTTGTTATTTATCGGAATTTCATTTTGTGTTATGGTTTTGTATTTAGTTGAGTTCTTTGCCCACCAGTTTTGTACCGCATACTCCCAATTTCCGTACAGAGGATCACTCTCGGGGGATGAAGGCCTACCTCCGGTTATATTGTTTTTGTTTATCCAGTATAAAATGGTATGGATATTTGTTATTGATGTTTCCTTACCATCAGGGCCTGTGAACGTCTCACCTCCCTGCCAGAACCCACGCAATATTGGTGGTAATGTTTCATCGAGTTGGTCGGGAGAGTTGAATCCGACCTTTGGTTTATTTTTTACTGCTTCAACCATAATTTTATTCCAAATTGGTCCAGCTAGTGCTACTCCACCTTTTTTCATTTCTTTGTTATCGTTATTTCCAACCCATACACCAACAGCAACATTTGGTGTATAACCCACCGTCCATGCATCACGGTTACTATTTGTTGTTCCTGTTTTTACTGCAGAGGTTACCCCTGGTACTACAAGGCTTGAATTGGCCCCAAACGTCGGTATGCGAGCAGTATTATCAGAAAGGATGCTTGATATCATACGAGCTGTATTTTGTGGTAAAACCTCAATTGCTTCATCAGTGAATTCTTCTAAAATTTTTCCATCTCTGTCTTCAATTTTTAAAATACTTTTGTAAGGGTGGCGGATTCCTTCTGTTGCGAAAACTCCATACGCGCTCGTTATATCAAGTAACGTAACTTCACCACCTCCAATCACTAAAGATAATCCGTACCTGTCTCCTTCATTTAGGCTGGTTATTCCCATTTGGTGAGCTAATTCAATAGAATCATTTACTCCAACTAGGTACAAAAGCTTAACCGCAACTACGTTTATTGATTCAGCGAGTGCACTACGAAGGCTAAGTGGACCCCTGTTGGCATTATCAAAGTTGTCTGGCATATAGCAGTCTTTTTTATTGCGCCCTGGTTTTGGGTTTCCGTTGCCATCGCAGGAAGATGAAAATTCTGTTTTTGCATCAATGAGTACTGTTTCTGCTGTGAATCCTTTATTGAAGGCAAGTGCGTATACAAAAGGTTTGAAAGATGATCCTGGTTGACGTAGAGCAGTTGCAACATTAAAGTTTCCATCAATTTCTCTGTCGAAATAATCTCGAGAGCCAACCATTGAAAGTATTTGTCCTGTAGTTGGGTCTATCACAACGCTCGCTGCATTTTTACCATTGTATAATTTTTCATTTTCTTTGGCTTGGATACTGATGATTTCTTCTGATTTTTTCTGGAGTTCGTAGTCAAGAGTTGTGGTAATTTTTAACCCTCCAATATCCAGAGCATCAGCTCCGTACTTTTTTTCCAAATAACTTTTTACAAAAAACACAAAATGTGGGGCTGCTATGTGTGTTGGTTGTTCAGGGAGGAACACTACAACTTCAGCACGGGCATCTTGGTATTCTTTTTCTGTTATAAAGTTTAATTCTCTCATTCGAGATAAGACAAGGTTTTTTCTTTCATCAAGTTTGTCTTTGTGGCTTTTGTATGGAGAATAATATGTTGGACTGTTAGGGATCGCAGCAAGGTATGCAGATTCAGCTAAAGTTAAATCGCGCGGGTTTTTGTTGAAAAAGTTTTTTGAAGCTTCTTGTATTCCGTAAATAGTTCCTCCATAAGGAGATTCGTTTAAATAAAGGGCCAAGATTTCTTCTTTACTCATTACCTTTTCGAGTTTTATCGCTAGTATCCATTCTTTTACTTTTCTTGAAACACTAACTTCTCTGGTTAGGAGTGTGTTTTTTATGAGCTGTTGAGTGATAGTAGAGCCACCCCCTTTTACACTTTTGTTTAGGATGTGGGCTGAGAGAGCTCGAATTATAGATTTAATTCGGATACCATTGTGGTTGTAAAATTCGGAATCTTCAATAGCGACAACGGCATTTTTTATATTTGAACCCATATCTTCATAGGGGATAACTGTACGCCGAAAATCCTTGTGTACATCATACAGAAGAATTTCTCCAGTCCGGTCATATATTTTGGTCGAGTTAGCTATTTTACGTTCTGTGAATGATTTAAAGTCAGGAAGTTTCAATGTGCTGACCCAGATAATAATAATACCCGCCACTACTATACCTGTACCAACCATTAACAAAACAAAGTTCTTGAATGTTCTTATTTTACTTTTACTACGCATAGATGAATCATAGCATAAAATATGATAGAGTATTATATATGAAAGAGATAGATATAAATAAAGTAAAGGACATCCTTACTCGGGGGATAGCAAACATATACCCATCTTTTGGGGTTGTGGAATCTAGATTAAAAAAAGGGGAAAAACTCACTATTTATCTGGGGATTGACCCAACTGGCCCAACACTTCATTTGGGGCACTTTATCCCACTCCAAATTCTCAGTCGTTTCCAAAAAATGGGCCACAAAGTAATAATGCTTATGGGTGATTTTACAGCAATGATTGGCGACCCTACAGACAAGACAAGTGCACGCGTTGCCTTGACCCACAAACAAGTTATGGCGAATCTGAAAAATTACAAAAAACAAGCAAGCCGGATTTTGGATTTTAATGGGAAGAATAAGGCTGAGATTAAGTTTAATTCAAAATGGTTGGGCAAGATGAAATTTGAAGATGTTTTAAATTTAGCTTCCACAACTACCGTCCAACAAATGCTGGAGCGAGATATGTTTGAGAAGAGAATGGAATCTGGGCTACCAATTTATCTACACGAGTTCCTGTACCCATTGATGCAAGGTTACGATTCTGTTGCGATGAAGGTTGATGGTGAGATTGGGGGGAACGATCAGACATTTAACATGCTAGCTGGGCGTGACCTAATGAAGACTTTGCAAAACAAAGAAAAGTTCGTGATAACGGTAAAATTACTTGAAGATAATTCCGGGAAAAAAATGGGGAAGACTGAAGGGAATATGATTGCACTTTCTGATACTCCAAGCGAGATGTTTGGAAAAATTATGAGTTGGAATGATTCATTGATAATTCCAGGCTTTGAACTTTGTACTGATGTACCAATGGAAACAATTGAGTCCATAGCTCGGGACATTGTCCGAGGCGCACTCAATCCAAGAGATGCAAAGATGCGCTTGGCTCGTGAAATAATTACTATTTTTTACAGCGCGAAAGAGTCAGAGATTGAACAATCTAATTTTACAAATACTTTTTCTAAAAAAGAAATACCCACTGACGTTGAGGAAATTGTTGTGTCAGAGGGCGCAATGCTCATAGACATTTTTGTAAAAGAAAAAATAGTAACTTCAAAAGGGGATTTTCGAAGATTGGTAGAAGAGGGCGCAATCACCAATCTATCTCTTGATGTGAAAGTTTCAACTTCTCAGGAGAAAGCATCTGACGGAGTCTATAGAGTGGGGAAGAAAAGGTTTTGTAAAATTACTGTAAAATAAAAAATACCCCGATTGCTCGGGGTATTTTTTATAACATACTATCTTCATCTGCGGAGAATTCCTCTTCAAACCCTTCTTCATCAGGCACGATTGCACTGAAATCATCATCAAGAGCGTCTTCAAAATCACTTCCGAGATCTGGGAGAGCTTCTTCCTCCTCTTCTTCCTCTCCGAAAGCCCCCTTAAAATCATCGTCTTTGTAACTCATATGTAAAAACTAAAAATTAAATGATATTCTACTAATGAACTATTTGTATCAAAAACATCTTTGCTTTGCAACGATTTGAACCTGTGGAAAACTTGAGTGTTTTAATTTCAAACTAAAGTTTGAATTTTTCAATAGCAAAAAATGTTAATCCAATAGCGATTGCATCCATCTCATCGTCATTTTTGATTTCTCTATTTATTTTTACAAGTTTGTTTACCATTGAATTCACCATTCTTTTATCAGCCTTACCGTATCCCGTTACAGCGACCTTAATTTGGGGAGGAGTGTATTGGAAAACTTGTAAACTATTCTTGATGGCAGTGTATATGATA
>JACCDG010433220.1_pt1 | contig 45869 bp, 46 predicted proteins | sample 7442471 | NCBI WGS metagenome assembly JACCDG01 (sample SAMN15323444, study PRJNA562643) | freshwater metagenome | isolation source: river surface water | place: USA:Blue River Watershed | collected 2017-08-17
ACATTAATTGATAAAGCAATAAAGGGAGAAATTAAAGAAGTAATAATAGTTCACAAAGACAGACTATGTAGATTTGGTTACGAACTAATAGAAGATATAATAACAAAATATTCAAATGGAAAGATAACAATATTAGAACAAACTGAGAAAAAAGAACCAAAAGAAGAACTAGTAGAAGATGTATTACAAATAATGAATATATTTGTAGCAAAAATTAACGGGATGCGAAAATATGAAAAAAACAAAAAAACTGAAAATGACTAATATATATAAAGAAATATCAACTTTATATCTACTAGTAGTTTACCCTTAATAACTTAACCAGGTAATGAATATGTTATCGAGTATACTAATAATTACATTACTAACCTTGGGGTCTTTACATGGCACCAGGGGAATTTTTACCACTATTCCAGAAGGTCATGTCGGAGTCTATAGAGTAATGAATCAAATTCAAACTAATTTAGTTACTGACTTTACCTTTTATAATCCGCTTTGGACCGATATAACCTTGGTTAAGGTTGTCCAAGACACGGACCATGTCTCAAACGTCAAATGTGTTAGCAAAGAAGGTGTTAATTTGAATATCCCAGATATTGAAATTGCAAACAAAATTAATAAAGCTAATGTTGTTGATGTAGTTAGGTCATATGGATTTGACTATGATAAGAAGCTTGTTGTTCGTCCTCTTGCACAATATATGAGAGAGCTTTGTGCAGAACGTACAGTTGACCAAGTTGAAATTACTGACTTTCATCTTTTAGATGACCTTCTTAAAAATGAAATTCAGCGTCAGGTTGATTCGATTGGTTCAGGTATAACCATCGACTATGTTCGAGTTACTACAGTTGAAGTACCTCCTCAAATCAAGGAAAAAAGACTCAAGTTAGCTGAAGAAAAAGCCAATAAGATTCTTATTGAAGAAACCAACAAGAGGGCCGAAATTGAAAAGAATCATCAAGCTATGATGGCTAAGCGTGACAATGACATTAAAATGGAAAATGCTAAAATGGAAAATGCTCGTTTATTACAAAGCGCTGAAGCTGAACGTCAACGTCGCGGCGTGGAAAATGCCATGTTAATTGAATCAACTAAAGCTTCGGTTGAAAAAATTAGATTGGAAGCCGAAGCTAATGCCCATAAGATGGAATTAGAAGCTAAGGGGTTACGTATGTTATATGAAATTCCAGAATATGCTAACGTTAAAAAGATGGAGTCAATAGCTGACAATACTCAGATGGTTTACTGGGGAGACAAGCTACCAACCCATGTGTTTACACAATCAAATGGGTTACCTGGTTTATCCCATTAGTAAAATTAACTGGTAATTTAATTTATTTAAAATAATTTATTAAAACCTTATTGAAAAACTCGCTAATACTTAGGTTTTCATTAGTTTGACATAGTGTGATTAATTTTGCTGGAGTTACTTTGTTGTCCTTTATAATATCAAATAATTCGGTATCAACAATTTTTCCAAAATATGATTCTATAATTTCCACACAATCTACTTTTCTTAATTTTCTAAATTCGATTGGTGTTAACCGTAATTCCCTATATAGTGCGGAATCTAATCGTTCAATACAATTGGTTGTACCTACAATAATTAACCCATTATAATTACCTATCCCGTCTAGTTTTGATAACAAGGTTCCTAAATTTAATTTATTAGTTGTTTCATAAGTATATTCAGATTCTATCATTTTACCTATTGCGTCAACAACAGCTAATGTAGGGTCAATTGGTTTTTCTTTTTCCTGTAAATTTCTTGAACCAATTTTTTCCATACCAATATCAATTTCATCAAATAAAATGATAATATTATTATTGTTAATTTCAATTCCATTAATTTGTTTTAAATTCATTAACTTTGTAAACTCATCGTGTGTTTTAATTAAGCTAAATGGTACTTCCACAATATGTCGAGAATCATATAGTGCCATAGCAACAACCATTGATGTTTTACCACATCCGGGAATTCCGTGAAATAAATAACCTTTTTTCCGTTTAAGCCCATGAGATTTATAATATTCCAAATCCCTTAACTTGTCAATATCTCGTTTAATAACTGGAACATGTTCGTTATGTAATTTATCAAATGTTTCAAATAGTTCTCGTTCGGTATTTTCCTCTGATAAAACTTTATGATGGAATGATAATTCTGTTCCTCTTAATCCGCTGTACACAAAATGGTAAATTACTTTGTTAACTGTGATTTGGGATCTGTGTGCATCATATGCTTTTAAATATGTATCTAAAACATTTTTAATGGTTTTAGTGTTAGAGTTTAAAGTATATGTAACATCACAATCTTTAATGTCTTTGCCGTATTCTTTATTGGTATAATATGCAGAATCTCTTGATATTTTTTTAATTGTTAAAAACATGTCTTCTTCTAATTCAAATAATTCAACTGGTTCCAAAATATATTTATGTTGATTTGCACAATCTCCCGCAACACACTCATAGTTTTGATAACCGAGTTTTTCAATAACATACCAATTAATAACCCACATTAATTTTACATAACAATATACTTTGTTGGAATTTTCCATATATCTGGTAACTTCAGAACCTGACAAAACCATTTTATTTTTAAATTTGGCTTTGTTTTGATTGTAAAAACTTATTTTACTTTCTACCCATTGTTTACAACATATTTTATCTGATTTTAATAAATAATAGACAAATCCATTGTCTCGAGATATCGATAAACACACGTCATCTAATTCAAAGTTTACTATATTATCTAAAGTATAGGTGTATTCTGAAGTAACTGATTGTTTTGGTTCATCTTTTTTTTCTTTAGAATCAGTGGAACCGGTAGAATCTGCATTTGGGTCAACAGCTTGAGTTGCTGATTTTAAACATTTTAACTTTGGAAATTTCCAGTTCAAACTAACCCAACTGTTAATTGCTTCAATCGGTAAAGGATAATTTAGCATTCCGTTTGATTCATTTCCGATTAAAATCATTTCATAATTAGTTGTAGATTTGTATTTTTCAAGTATTTCAGTAATAAATTGTTCAATATTAGCTTTGTATGACCATAAAGTATAAGTAACTATACGAACCTGATCACCAGGATTTCCGGTTCGAGTAATTGTGAGATTTATATTTGAACTAATTTTGTAATCTTTAATGTTATTAATAGTAATATTAGTATTGTTAACATAAGTTATATTTTTAATTTTAACTTCTTCTAGTAAATATTTATTTAGTGATTGAATTTTATTACAATATTCAAGTGATTTAGAATTGGGTGTTTCTATTTCCTTTCCATTAATAATAACTACATTTGTTTCCCAAAAATTAAATTCATATACAAAACCAATTTTTTTTAACGTGAGAAATATTAACACAATAACCATAATTGATATCCAAGCTATCACTGTTAGGTTTCCAGTACATAATTTTAACAGCTCGGTTAAAATTAAGTTAAATGCAACATTGTATTCATTACCTAATCCATAAATTTGTATTAAATTTGAAGACCAGAACGGAACAATATTCACAAGACCATTATATATTGTCTGGTTAAACATTAAATTAATTGATTCTAATTGTATTGGTATTTATTATCAATTTTTTCTTAACCAAAAAAAACGAAAAACAGGGGTTTTCTATAAATTAAACCATTAAAATGCAAGTGTTCTTAATAAATGTTTTAATGATTTCGATTGTAACTGTATGAAATGTACTAACAGACACAATAAATATACAGGAATGTAATCCATGTGCAAATAAAGATGGTCTTGGACTTGTTGCCACTCTATTTAATTCTCTAAGTGATAGCCAACCTAATAAAATTGATTCAACATACAATGCTGACAGTAAATAACTTTTTGATAACTCTGTTGAATTTATTGGTTCAAATAATTTTTCTAACTGTAACATTAAACTAATTTCAAGATTAAAATGAAACAAAATTAATTTCATTTTTTAGCTAGGAGAAAAACATTGATAATATTTGCCAATGGTAACTTGGGTGGTATGTCAAGTTAATGCCATTAGAAACAACAGAATGTATTAGTATTGAAAATAAAGGAAGAATTTATACCGATTGTATGGAGTTTTCTCTTTTGCGATTTCTTCATTTGATTGGATATTGTCCAAATCAAATGGAACAATCTAAATGCTCCGAGTTTTCAAAAAAAGTATCGACTGGACTTGTTGGGGATTTTATCAAATCCCACGGAACTATTTACCCCGATGCGACTTATTATTTGGATGAGGAAAAGCCTGGACCAGTAGAGCGTGCGCACTGGGCAGAATTTGTATCAGATAGAAGTTTTCTTGATTACTATCGAAATGATGGTGCTGAATTATTTACTAGTGTGACCAATATAATTAAATTTTTTAATGGATTTTATTCCATGGGATTAAATGTGTATACGCATGAATCCAGTCTAAACAAGATTGCCAAGCATTTTAGCACCAAAGAAAAAAAAATTACATTAACTGTGATATCAACCGACACAAAAGAAGAAACAAAACCTATGAGTATGATTGTTCGCCTTATATCTAGACCAGATAATGAAATTATTGGTTCGTCACAATTAAAAAAAATTTGCATTTGCAACACTGTTATTCAAATAGACATTAACGACGATACTTACTATTGGAAGTTATATGAGGTATATTTTAAAGAAAAAAAATTTTCAAACAATTGGATTACTGGGCACTCGGTTATTAACTCTTAAAATATATTTTAATTTATTTGATATAAAAAAATATTAAGAGTTTTATATAATACAATGTCAAAATTATTAGACCATGCTGACATTTTACAGGAAAAAACTAAAGAATCGATAAATAGAATGCAATTAAATATAGCGGACATAGATAATATTGCAAACTCAACATTAGAAGAATTACGAGCTAATTCGGAACAAATTACAAGTACAATTAATGAAACAAATCAAATAGACAAAAATTTGTCCCATGCAGAGAAACTTAAAAACAAGTTTGCCTTGCTTAGTGGACAATGGTTTAGTTTTAATTTATTTACCAAGTCTAAAAAACTTGCAAAAACTAACAAACAAGCTAACACAAAAAACCCCAAAAAAACACAAAAAACAGACAAAACAAATGGGACAAATAACGACCAAAAAAAAATCAAGGATAATACCACTGATAGTCATACAAGCTCAAATACTAAAATCAAATCCAATACTAAAATTCAATCAATAAAGCCAAATATTACAGATACTGATTTGGCAACCAGGCTAACCAAAATTGACCAGACCGATAAACAAATAGATAATTCTCTTGATTTAATTTCTGGTTCACTTGATGCAATTATGGAAAAAGCCATATTAATGAAAGATGAAGTTATTCACCAAAACAAAAAACTTGATGAATTAGACTCAAATATATCCCATATTAATGATAAACAAAACAAAGTCAATATTAGTATTGGAAAAATATTACGGGGAATTTAAAAAAATTGAATTTTAATTGCATAATGTTAATTATTTAACTTGGTATGTCTCTTAAAATTATACACAATTATAATTTATTACCGGAAGGAGTTTACCAACCAGACTATCCATTAGAACACATATGCGCATTCACATATAACCATCAAATTTATGCTTTACAATTGAACTCAAATACTAAAATATTGTCAATTGTAAGCGCGTTAATTTCCAATACCCCAGTAGTTGTTGTTGGTGCAATTGGATATGGTGGAAAAGAATCACTTAACATAATTGAATATTCTGATAATATTCTTTGGATTGGTTGCGAATTTACTTTTTGCATTTGTGATTTGGTTTCAATGGTATCCAGAAAATATGATTCAGACTTTAATACCCGCTTTATTACCCCAGTTGGTCGTGACTATTGGATGTATATTAATGGGAGTTCAAGTGTACCAGTTTTCACATGGGATTTATTAACCAGACTTGAACGTTACATTATTCCAACTGTTATTGAAGAACCAGGAGCCCGATATTATCCAATAACAGCATGTGGGCCCAATGTTAGTTATATAGGAACTTGTCCAAATTTACAATATATTACATTTATGAACTCACGATTAGATATAATTTCTAATTGTTGTGTGCTGAATTATTTTCCCAATTACAAAAAACTTGTTCATTCTAATCCTGAAATTTTTACTGAACTTCAATCTTTAATTACAGTAAATGATAATTGTTTGTTGTACTATGAATGGTTCGATTTTTCGCTTGGACCTACTGTTGGTTGTGAATCCAAGTTATGTTTTGACTTTACAACCGGGCAAATTATTCCATTTGCTAATAATCAATTAGATTATTTGGTTTTGAAAATTTTTCCGTTTCGTGATTTTGATGGGATTATCAAGTTGTGTTCTCACGAAAATTATCTAGGCAATAGTTGGAAAACTATTTATGAACCGGAAAATGTTAATGGTAGTACTGTACTTGGTAAAAGAAAAGCTGATGTTCAAATTACACCGGGGATTTAATTTCAACTATTAAAACTATTATTTTAGAATTTTTTAATAGGTTAAGTTTTTGATTTATATTTGGTGGATTTTTAAAAAAAAATTTCGCGTGTAGGGTTACCAAAAAAAGGTTACTTTAATCTTTGTATATTGTTTTAATTTTTTATGTTGTAATTTTAATATATTGTGATGTAAATTATTTAGTATGTTTGATACTTATTTTTTAATACTTGTAAATACTTCTTAATAATATATAATAATTATAAAAACTTTCAGTAGATTACCACGTAACCAGTAACCTTAAATATAATGTTAAAATAAGATGTTTGTTAAATAGTCTCGCGCGCGAAGAATATTTTTTTGTGTACTATTTTTTACTAAGTAAATATGATAATTATAATAATTACTATTTACTATCATATTAAATAGATTGTTATACATGTAGTTAATATATATAACAATAATGTAATTAAAGGTTACCATAACCATTTTTATAACCTCAAAAAAGATTACCATTTAAAAAAATATTGTTAATAATAATAATGTTTAAATGTCAAGATTGTGGTTTTGAATACAAAACAAAAGTAGGATTAGTAAAACATAAAAAGAAGCATCATCCTAAACATCATATTTGTTGTTTTTGTAATAGAGAATTTAATCATAAACAAAATAAATGGAGACATGAAAAAATATGTAAAATGAATAATTTAGCAAATAATAATATAAATGAATACGATAATAATAAAATAATTAACTTAAAACAAACAAATATAACAAATCACATAACAAATAATATTAACAGCGTTATTTATGTAATGCCATTTGGTAATGAGCCAATTAATGTTATTTCTCAAGATAATTTAAAAACAATTGTAGAAAAACATGGACTAAATTCTATAATTGAAATTGTAAAGAAAAAACATTTTAATCCCGATTTGCCAGAATACCAAAATTTTTGTGTTACTGGAAAAAATGATACATATGCAAATATTGTTGACCCAGAAACAAGAAGAATAAAAGTTGTAAATAAGAAAGATGTTTTTGATAGGGTATATTATGGTGTTGTTACAAATGTTAATACAATAAAAACAACAAAACCTGAAATTATAGAAACAATTCAAAGAATTAAAGAAATACCAGTTTCAAAAAGAATGATTAAAAAACTTCACTTAGGTATAAATGAAGAAGCTTATCATTATAAAGACATGGTTAAGAAAACATGGGAAAATGCAGAGTTTACACCTAACGAAAATAAAATTAAGTATGATTTAAATGAATGGTTAGATGATGATTCAGACGATGAAATTTCTGATACTAGAAAAAAGTTAATAAAAGATTGTGAAAAATTACTATTTGAAATTAAAAGTAAGTCACATTTATTTAAGGAAAAAGAAATTGAAGTTTAAAGTAATCTTAAGGTTACTTGTATATTTATTGGTAATCCATATATTTTACTATAGTTGTAGTAAAATATATAGATGTATAATACATATAATTAATATATCATTATTTAAAAATAATATATTATTATCATACTTACTTATTAAATACTTGGTTTAAAAAGATAGTTTGTTGCTATAATTTATAAAAAAAGATTACTGTAACCTCTAAAATGGACGCGAATTTTTTTTTAAAAATTTTTAGTTTTATTAAACTTCAATTTCAACTGGTGATTTTAGTATGATATTTTTATAAACTTACTGCTAAATATAGTTTACAAAATATTATGTAATAGTAAACAATAATTATCAAATTATACATATTGTTTATTGTTTATAAATTAAAAACTTTAATAACCCCAATAACCCTAGCGCTTGAACAAGTAAACTAAACCGGCTAAATTACAAAGTCCGAGAGTGATTCCCACAGTTGCTAGAGTTTTGTTGGTGTTAATTGAGGGTTCAACTTGTTTAAGTGTGGATGCTACAATAATGTCAACCGGAGGTGTTTTTTCAATTTCATAAAGTTTAGCATCAATTAATTTATTTATTTGTGTACCAGCTTTTAAAACATGTCCTTTAGTTTTCTCATCAAGCATTTTATTGTAATAGTCAACAGACATATTTCTAAATGTGGTTAGTTCTGGATCATATTTAATGTAATATTTAAGTGTTGAATAAATATCTTTTTTGTAGTTATCCATTTGTTTGTCAAATACACGGGAAGCAATATTTTCCATACGGATGTTTACCAATAAATCATTACAAGAGCACATTAGAATAATTAACTCTAACCCAATTAAATTATAATAAAGTCAATTTTTTTAACAACCAGATTAAAATAATAATTTTATGGGTTGATATACATTAAACTATTTACGAGATTTAAATCTTGGCTTAACATTGAGTCTAGTTTTTCTGCTCTTTCGGCATATTCTGGAGAATCATAACTGCAAACACCCGGTCCTAAGACCCAATTAGACAAATAGAAGTTTCCGTCAAGAAATATTTTTAGTAATAATCTATTATCATCAGAACTTGGAGCACAATGTAATACTGGTTTTAAATTTAGAAATTTATAGCCTTCTTCGCCTACAACCATATATCCATATCCTTGTTGTAATTCTTTGATTTTTCCATCTGATAATATTTTAGTACCGGTGCCTTTTATTATAATAATAAAATTTATGACCGAAACATCGTCCAAATGCCATGATTTTGCACTTGGAGTACTTGATCTTGAAACCATATGGGTTAAATATTTTCGGTCAGACAGTATAATGTTTTCTGATTCTAAATATTTAATTACTTGGGTTTTGGCTTTTTCCACATGATAATCGGTTAGATTGCCATTGGTTATATCATTACATTCATCAATTGTAAATACGTGATTCATTATTAAATTTAATCATATTATGAGCAATTAGCAATTTCAATTTTTTTAACAACAAATAATTAAAACATAAAAAAATATAATACTAACTTAAATACTAATTTAACTTATCAATAAACAATTTGTTTTGTTGTAACAAGCCATGATGTATTATCCAAAGCTTTTTCTCCAGTTATTTTAAAACCAAAATTTTTTATTGTTGAATTATATTCTTTCATGTTATAGTGAACATCTCTTTTAAGCATGGTACAATCAGCTTCTTTCCCAACCGTGTTCGCATAATTAAATAATATAGATTTAAGTTCTTCAGCTTCTTCATGATCAAGAGCAGAACCGTAAACTTCACTACCTACCATTTGAATAAAATCATTGTCGTTTACGAACCACCAGGATATATCAACTATTTTATTTGGTTTATCAATATTTAAGTTAATTCCCCCAATTGGTCTGGTTTTGGCAAAAAAACTCGTACCAAATAATCCAGAATCAATCAAATTAACTCTTAGGTTTTTAGTATTGGGATTTGTTTCATTAAGCCAACTGATAGAATATTTTCCTTGAGAAAAAAATCCAATTTGTTCGCAAACTTTCTTGTTTAGGTACTTTGATACATTTAATAAATTCGTAAAATTCATTAAGTGTTGAGATAATTAAGTTAAATTACAGGTATTTCATTTTTTTTGGATAAAACATCATCTGCAGACTTAATTCGTATAAAACTCAGTTAGGCAAGACTTAATTCGGATAAAACCCAGTTAGGCAAGACAAGCCTAGCGCTGATGTTTTTTAAAACATCATCTGCAGACTTAATTCGAATAAAACTGAGTTTTATTCGAACAAGTCTAGAAAAATTGATTTGGATAACCATTAATTCTTATCAAAATTATACCCAATGAATAATTTGTTAGTAAATGTGATGTCTGCTGGTGTAGGTGCAGTTACAAGTGTATGGGTAACACATCCAATTGATTTATACAAAACAAAAATTCAAATGAATGGAAATAAAACCATATCACCAGTTTCACTAGCCAAATCAATATATCAGTCAGGGGGTATTAGCAGTTTTTACCGAGGTATTGTACCGGCCATGTTCAGAGAATCAACTTATACAACTTTAAGAATCGGGCTATATGAACCAGTAAAAAAATTATTTGATATAAAACCTGAATCAAATTTTTTTCTAAAATTTTTTGCTGGTTCTTTATCTGGGCTGGTTGGGTCAGTTGTTGGTAATCCATTTGATGTTATGAAAATTCAATCAATGGGTAGTGCGGGGCCTGTCAGATTTAGCCAAATTGCCAAACAAGTTTACTTGGAAGGTAACTTGTACAAAGGCTTACAAGCTAATCTGATGAGAGCATGTGTACTAAATGGAACTAAAATGGCTTGCTATGACCAAATTAAAAACCTTATTAGTCAAACTAGGTTAGTTAAATCTGAATTGGCAATTCAATTTGCCAGTTCATTTGTGGCTGGGTTTGTAATGGCATGTACAGTAACCCCGTTTGATATGATTCGAACTAAATTAATGAGTCAAGTTGGAACCAAATCAGAAACTGTATATGGATGTGTCAGTGGAATAATTAAAACAAATGGATTTGCTGGGCTATATGGGGGATTTGTACCAATTTGGTTAAGATTTGCCCCAGCAACTTGTTTACAGCTGGTAATATATGACCAAACTAAATCTATGTTAATTTAAATTTAATAAAAAATTGATTTAATTTATTTATGCACGTTAATAAATTCTTTCCCAATGGTAAAACTCACCAAAGGACAAATCGAAACAAAATTGGCAACACTAGTAACCAATAACGATCATGAGCAATTAGAATTATTTGTTGCAGCCAACCCAGATGCTAATATTAATGGTGTTTTAAGTAAAAAAAACAAGGGCTTTTAAGTTTAGCAATAGAAAATAGATGTAAAGAATGTTTTGACTGGTTACTTGCCAATGGAAATTACACGGCGATTGGGAATAAACCGGATGATAAATTTAATTTTCCTAGTTCGAATTTTTATGTTTTACATCAGGAATATGAAAATTTAAATCCAGTAGCTCAACCAGAACCAGATGACTCAGATGACTCGGATGAATATGAGTCAGACGAAGAAGATAATTTAGATAATGACGAAGTAGATGATATAAATAGTTATGAATACGATGGAATTGTTGGTACATCCAAGGCAATTGAAATGTATACCCGCGCACCAAACCTTGCTAATGGATATTATTTGTCAAGACTAATTGAGGCTCAAGTATTTTTTTCTCCAGAAAATTTGATTAAGTTGGAAAACTTTCCTCAGATGTACGGGTTAGCATGTAGTAGTATCATGTTTACTCATGATTACCTATGTACGCTTTTAGAAAAACAAATATTAACAAATTCATCAAAAGCATCGAAAACTTTTGACAAATTAAAACCAAATCTAACACCAATCCAATTGTCCTATTTTATTAAACAAACATTAGCCAATAGTAGTAATTTCCAATTTTTAAAATATTTATTGGATATTTATGGGTCTAAAATTAAATTAATTGAATACACTAAACCAACTGATATTTTAACTTTTACATTATTAATGAGCTATCACAATGATACCAAACTAATTCCAACTTTTCTTGATATGATATTAACCCAGTACAAAAAAGAACCGGTTGGTGATTTTTTTGATGCCCATATGTTTGTATATAACTTTATTACATATTTTGATTATTCCAAGTTAAATCTAACTGGAAATTTATGGAAACAGTTGGATTTAACTGTGGATTTAGGCCCACATATTAAGGCATACTTACAATGGGATTTTCACAAAGAAAAAAAATATTATTTTGATGAGAATTTTCCCATCCATCAACAATATAATTTGTTCATGATGTTAAAATTCTTATGGTGTAAATCAAACCCATGGGATTTTACAGACAATGAAAAAGTTAAGTTACATTCAAAAAACCAAATTAAAAATGAAAATAAAAAAACAAAAGCCCATGAATATAAAGCCAAATATGAAAAACATGATGAGCTTAAAAACAAATATAAGTCAATTGCTTATGTGCTAATTGCCAATGGTTTTGAACCAACTGCTTATGCTAAAGAAGCAATGGAATTGTTAGATATTTCATATGAGGACTTAGTTGCAAAAACACCCGGGTATGTTAAAGATTTTTTACCTTTAACCAATACATTAGACCAAATCATTAACCCAGTTAGTCAACCAAACAAATCCAGCAAATCCACCAAACCAAACAAATCCAGTCAAGTTAAACAAGCCATCTTAACCAAAGCACCTAAAGAACCCCGAGTTAAAACTACACAAATGGAAATTAATCTTTAATACTTTATTTATATCAATTAATAAAAAATTGATATAATTTGTTTATGTCCGCTAAATTATACTTTCCCAATGGTAAAGCTTACTAAATTTCAAATTGAAACCAAATTAGGGTTATTAATAGCTAATAATGATTACGAGCAATTGGAGCAATTTATTGCAGCCCAACCTGATGCTAATATTAATGGATACATAACTAGAAAGCGCGGGGGACTTTTAAACGTGGCAATTCAAAGCAAAAGCAAAGAATGTTTTGACTTGATTATATCCCATCCTAATTTTACAGTAATTTCGACTAAACCCGAATATAAATTTGACTATTGGGATGACAGACAATATGATATTTATGAGGAATATGATAATCCCGGGACTGTTTTAATTGTAAACAACAAACCCAATAATGAACTCAACCAACAGGACCAAGGTCAGGTTAATCCAAATCTTGCCCCAAAAGTACCAAGAAATGCAGATTCAGATTCAGACCAAGATTCAAATGATTCAGATGATGACTATGATGACGATGATGATAACGAGCTAGCCATGACCCCAGATAGATATGCAAATATAATTGGAACTGATGAAGCAATTCAAATGTATACTCGCGCACCAAACTTTGCTAATGGCCATTATTTAAGACAACTGATTCAAGCAAAGGCATCATTTACTCCAGAAAACTTGGTCACTCTAGAAAAATATCCAGAAATTTACAATCAAATTTGTGCTCATACAGAATTTACCCATGACTACTTGCTTGAATTTTTACGGTACCAAATATGTTCAAAATCCCCAATGGCACCCAATACTTTTGCTAAAGTAATGGACAACCTTACTCCAGAACACCTATCATGGTTCGCAAAATTGTCGGTTAAACAAAGCAATTTTAATTTTCTTAGCTATTTGTTTGAAACATATGGTTCGCAAATTCAACTATTAGAATATGATAAACCTACTGATATTTTAACTTATGCATTAATTTTATTAGATAGAAAAGAAATGTTTAAAGTTATGGAACCAATAATTGCTCAGTATATAAAAGTCCCCATTGGTAGTCAATTTGATGCTTATATGTTTGTACAACATTTTATTGAGTGTGAATATTATGATGAAATGGCAAAAATGCAACCTTTGTGGTCCCAATTAAAATTACCGGTTGATTTGGGTCCATATGTGAGATCATTTGTTAAGTATACATATCATAGTTACTGGGACCAATACCATACTGAACTAACATATTGTAAAAGTAAATTTTCTAATTTATATTTGCTACTAAAATCCTCCTGGTGTAAAACAAACCCTTGGGATTTTACTGATAATACAATAATTAAAGAAGACATTAACAAGAAAATAACTATTAGATATGGTTATGCAGTAACATCAAATATTTACATGTTAATGAAAACATTTGAAAATTTTGCACACGTGTTTATTTCCAATGGGTTTGAACCAACTCCAAATGCCAAAGAAGCAATGGAAATTCTTGGTATTAAATATGAGGACTTGGTTGCAAGCACACCCAAATGGATTAAAAATAATATTGGAGAACTTTATCAAATTAATACTACAAAACAAACCAAAGCAGCTAAAAAGCCAAGGGGGAAAAAACTCAAAGTAGTTGATGAACCTATAGAAATTGATTTATAAAACAAAAAGTTTTTTTTAAATAATAAATAACTGATTACACCAATTGATTAGTATAGGCTTTAACACATTTGGTTAAATGTTCGGGTCCGTTTCTATCAGCAAATTGTCTAATGTCAATAATTGGCCAAGACTTAAAACCCATTTTGAAGGCCTTGCCATCTAAGTAGTCAATATATTTAGATTCAGCTAAAAGTTTTTCTGCATCAGACACAGTTAATGTTCGATGAGTTTGGTCAAGCCATCCCATGTTGTATTTGTTAGAATTGTTATAGATTGCAACAATCAATTCTGCAGGAGTAATTGGCATACCATCAGATTTAGTAAATTGTTCACAATTAATTTTGTGTTTAGTTTCATGTACAATTTGATTTCTAACCATTTCAGCTCGGTCAAACCCATTTGCTTTACCATAAGCTCTCAAGTCAATTGAATCATCAGATATAGTTGTGTTAATGGTAACTGGTCCAATGGTTCCAACGTATTCGCCGGGTTTTACAAATATATTAACAGGATTAGTGGTTTTTCCAAACCAAACGTATTGGTCGTTAGAACCAGATTTAGCATTTGAATATAACAGGTTTAGTATTGCATTGGGACTCATTAATTTATTTATTGGAATTGATTTAAATAATTCAATTGGAATATTCGGCTTATTAGATTTGATTTGCTCGGTTGCACTGGTTTCACCATATGAATTTCCATTGTATGAATTTAATTTTGCATCATTAAAATGATACCATTCACCAATCACGTGATAGTTATACAAGTTAATTTGGCTTTCTTCACATTCGTTCATAATTTGTAACATAGCGCGAACAGCAAGACGTTTTTCTTCTTCTGTTTTTAATAATGGTAATTTATTATAATTATCCATTGACCAGGTAATATGTTTGTTAGATTGTCCAGAACCCTCATGATAAAGTCCAAAGCATTTATAAGTCCAACCATCTAATTGATTTTGTTCGTGGTTTCCTTCTATAGATTTAAATTTACAATAAGGTAATAGTCGGTCCACGTCTAAAAAGTCCAATTTAAAGTTTTTATTAAACATGATAAAATCACTAGGTATAATTGATTGAGTAGAACTGGAAAATATCCTAATAAAACCAGTGGACTGCCAACTAACATTGGGTGAATATCTGGAACGATAAACCAGGTCATGTTCAGGTTCATCCATAGTATTTTCACAGTGGGTTTTATATTGGGTAACTTGTTCTGCTAATTGTGGTTTCCATTGGGATTCCCAATTATATCCATATCTAAAATTGTACCAGGAAGTTTTGCCAACTTTAGTTTTTTCTTGTATTAAGTCAAGTCTATCAACCAATTGTGAAACTTGACTTAGTGCATTTGAATCTAGCTTACCAAGTTTTTCAACCAAGTTTGTTAATTGTGTAGAAGTTGTAATTTGTTTAATCCAATTCATTAAACATTTATTGAATTAATTTTATTTAATATATTTTTGTCAATTTTTTCAAATGGTTTTTCAAGTAAAAATATTGATTATTTTAATGCTTGTGGAGGATTATTAATGAATAATGTCATCATATATAGAGTTGTGGAAAACATGGACTGAGATAGAGCCCTATACAATGCCCAATACCGCTAATAAAATTCTATCTGGTTATTCAGTTGCAGGATTAAGAACAAATTTTTTTGTTCAACCTGATTTAATGCTTGATGCTGGTATTTCAGCGCCATTTGCTCCAAAGTCCATTCTAATTACTCATGGTCATGGCGACCATATTGCTAACTTGCCTTTTCACTTGATTATTAAAAGAAATCCCGATAATACCTATACCCCAGTTAATGTGTACTGTCCAAAACAAATTGTTCAATTAATTCAAAATTATATTTGCGCAATGTTCCAGTTATCGGATTGCAATGACCAAATGCAACCAGAAGGCTATAAAGTTATTGGGGTTGAACCAGGGGATGAGTTTGAATTGTTTATTGGCAAGTCCAAACACACCGTTCAAGTTTTCGCTTGCACTCATTCAGTACCCTGTGTTGGTTATGGAATTAGCTTGAGTAAAAACAAATTAAAACCAGAATATGCTGGACTCAAGTCCAACGAAATAAAAGAATTAAAAGCAAAACAAATTGAGATTACCCAAGAAATAAAATCCAAAGAATTTTGTTTTTTAGGTGATACTACTCATCAGGTTTTTATTGCAAATCCTGATATTTTAACTTGGTCTAATGTAATGGTCGAATGCACTTTTGTTAGTCCTGATGATTTATCCCACGCTACTGAAAAATTACATATGCACTGGGATAATTTAAAACAGGTAATTGTTGCGAATCCACAGGTTAATTGGATTTTAACTCACTTTTCACAAAAATACAAAAAAGCCGAATTAGAAGAATTTTTTGCTAAAGAAAATCTTCCAAATGTTAAACTATGGATGAATATTAAATAATTTTAATTAGTTTGTTTCAGATATAATTTTTGATGGCATTTGATTTAGTTTATTTACAAATGCTAAATTTTTTTTAAATTATTATCATACATAATCCAAGAATAATAAATAGAATTGGAATAGTGATAATGATATTGCAAATGGTTTCCTTGAGTGTTTACATAATGTGCACAATAATTATTTCCAGAACCAATACTATAGTAATTGTAACTATTAGAATTGGAAAAAGTAAAATCATCAGTAGAAATTAAATTAGAAATTAATAAATTAGTTGTATTTATTAGTTTTTCAACTAAATTAGTTAAAATTATACTTTGTTTATTGTCGTAAAGACCCATGTTTACTAAAGTAATTTTATTCATGGAATTTAAAATATCTAAATTAAATTTAAAAATTTACCAATTCAATTTTTATTCTTTGTGATTTAACTGATTCTCCACGCATTGGGATTTACTCCAATGGGTATCCCCGCAAATAAAATCATTGCGAACTATTTTTGCACGAGCAATTGTGTTGGTGTCATCACATATTCTCACATATACTCCTTCAACTGGTCCCGAATAATACCCGGATTGAGAGTTTGCCAATTTGACTATGCTAGCTATACTAGGATATTTGCCCGAACCAATTAACCGAATTTGAGGAATAGTGGTTTTGGCTAACAGGGTTTCCAAGTTTTTTCTTCCAGCAAATTTCCCAGTTAATTTATCATACAAGTCAAAGGCCACAAAGTATCCAGGTAAATTAGAATAGTGGATAGAATGTTTGGCAAAAACCCATTCCCCGAACAAAATATGTCGTCCCGGCTCTAAAATCTCATACAATTCGGCCTGGTGCATATCTCTCCATAAATCTAATTTTTTAAACTGGGAAGCATAATTGGGAGTAACATAATGGGACCTGTTTTGAAATAAAACTTTCCATGTTTCTGGCTCAATAGAAATACCCATATTAGCTCCATCTATTTTTTCTTCAATATAAATTTCTCGGTTTAAATAGAATTCAACTTCACTAGCTGGCAATAGCAAATCTTCCCGACTAGCTCCACCTAAATTAGCCAAGTGTCTGGTTCGGGGAAATTTAACCAAGTCCATTGAAAATTCTTGAGTAATTTCAATTGGGGGAATTTGCCAAAGACCAAGAATATAGTTTAAATCATCGGGTGATTTAATATGAATAATTTCTTCAAACCCTTCGTTCAAACCAACCGGTTCAAAACTATTTGCTAAATCCCCAATTATTTTTTCTGCACCTGATGCTCTAAGAGTAGGATGGTCTGGTCTGTGTTGAGCCCGATAAACACATTCATCTTTTTCGGTTTCAAAAACTAAAGCCCATGAACGTTGGCCTTGTTTTAACCATCCTTGAAAATCTTTACGGTCTGATTTCTTCCCGTTGCACCTATCAACAATTACTAATGAATCAGACTGAGCATTTGCACTCATTAAATTCTCACAAGCTTTTTTACCTAGATCATCTTGACTTACTCGAACCACATCTGTAACATGAGTTTCCATATGGGTTGAAAAAGTAGATTTACCAGCTCCCGGTAAACCAACCAAAATCATTAATTTAGGACATTTTTTTCCATTGAATTTAATAAATTTTTTACTTGACTTTCCAATTTGACTGGAATATTTTGCTTGGTATTTGCGCATGAAATCAATTTGTTCTTTTGAAAAAATTACTTCTCGAGTAGCTTCTAAGTGTTCAATAACTTTGTCCAACTCCATGCTTAATTCTCTAATGGCAAAACAAGCAACAACCATATTAGTTCTTCCTTTACCTCCCATACAGTGAACAATAAAGTGTTTGTCTTCCGCGTGCAATTTAGCTAACCGGTCTACTAACAAATCCATTGACTCAATTGAACAAATAGATCTATCTTGAATAGGCCAGCTAATATAATTTGTTTTGGACCATTCAACCAATTCAGCATCGGGTACCATTTCTTTAGTTTCTGTTAAATTGACAATACTAGCAATATGATTTAATCGAAGCCAATCCAAATGATGAGCCTTAACAACTGCGCTGGCATAAACACCCGGATACACTTGGGTAAAATTTCTTGGTTTGGCTAATTTGGTCCAGGTATTTTTTTGATTAACCCAATGGACTTTTTCATTGGAATTCAACTTGTTTAAATTTGATAAAATCGATTCCTCATATTCTGGGTCAACAGGTTTTCCCTCAAGTTCTTTACCAACTAATTCAACAGTCTCTTTTGAATTGGAAATAACCCCACACAATTTGAGTAAACAATAAGAGCCTTTGTTAGGGTTAAACTTTATCAAATCCAACGCTAGCCCATAAGCTTGGTCCCATTGTTGTTTCTTACATACCAGGTCAATAAGCTCAGCAATTATATCAGGATTAGTTGGTGCAAACTGGTAAAGCTTTTCCACCCAAGCTAACTGCTTTGGATACAAAGTACGGTTTTTATAAAATGCCCAATTAACTATTTGGTTTGGTTCTAAACACCCAATTGATTTATCTATAGTATGGTCATCTGTGTTAGCCCATCCTAGTGTGATATGAAAATTGTATGGTTCAAGCCCATGAGCTTTTCTAAATTTGTCACCTGCAGGATAGTGTACAACAATAAATGCCACATGAGGTAATATTTTAACTCCAACCGGATACCAGTAATCATTTTCTGGTTGGGCAGGACCTGAGTTTTGACTAATTAATTTTGTTTCATGTGGTCTTGTTATGGTAATATGATAGTTTGGTCCATCTCGTTGGATTTGATTTTCAATCCATTGTGGGGCAATTTTTTCAACATGATCGGACACAACTGCTCGTGCAATTAATAAATATAAACAACCTTTTATATTAGCAAATGGTTCTGTTAACATTATACTATTAGTATTATTGACCAATTGAATCTTTAAACAATTTTTATAAATTTTAGGTTCATGATATTTATTAGAAACCTTTCTTTATTCTTATAGTAATTTTTATTGTAAGCATAAATAAAATAATTTTTCTAATTGTGTTTTATTCATATTGTTAATTTATAACTTTAAATACTATAAGTATAAAAAAATTTATAATGGTATTTGAGTTTACCATAATTTTTCTGGGTCATCAGCTTCTGTTAATTCTTTATCTGTTTCCACAATATGTTTTGCTACTTTTGCCCAGGTTTCGTCAGACTGAGATAAATTGTTTACATCGTGAGTTTCTTCTTTCATAATTTCTTTTAATTTTTCAAACACATAAGATGGGCTAAGAAACTTGGAATTTGGTTCCCACCCATACCATCGACCAAGTTCAATTGGAATGGATTTTTCATTAGATTTTACCTCTGTTTTTGTTAAACAAGATTTATGCCAGTACATGGATTTTTTATCAGAAACTAAATTATCCGGTTCTATTGGTTTCAAACATCCCACACACACTTTTTTATTTGTATCCATTAGCATATTAGTTATAAATTATATAAATATAATAAAATCAATTTTATTTAAAAAGTGGAAATTCAAGCATATAAACCGATTCAAAAAATCTACATTTTCTAATATAAAAAATATTTTTAAATAAAAAATTGCTTGCTTTATACTTAGTTGTTACTAAGATTTTTTTGTTAGTTTCTTTTTTTTAGACATCATTTCAGGTTCTGCTAATTCTTTTAGAAGCTTTGAAAATTCTTCAATTGCTTCTATATCATTTTTAAATTCAACAGGTTTTTTTTCTTGATATTTTTTCATATTTTCCCAAGATTCTTCACCAAGTTGTTTCTCATCAGTTTCTTCTAAATATGTAAAAACCTCTTTCCAAGCTTTGTCTTTTTCTTCTAAAGTTTCCTCTTGTAAAACTTGGTTATTCTCAAATAAATATTCTTTAGGTATAAGTGCTTTTAATTCATCATAAATATATTTTTTGCTTGGATGGGTGTTATTAGCATTAGTATTGGATTTTTTATTAGAAACAATATCAGAAATATTAACTGGGTAAGATGGGGTTGATGAATCATTTGGGTCCCATGAATACCATTGATCAGGTTGCATTTGGAGGTATTTTTGAGGGGCTTTTGGTGTTCGCTGAAAACTGTCCAAACATGATGAATGCCAATAGATGGATTTTTCCATAGAAACTAAATTATCCGACTCTATTAGTTCCAAACACCCCACACAAACTTTTTTATTTGTATTCATTAAAATATCCTATTAAATTGCAAACAATATATCTACCTAATCAATTTTTTATATAAATTGTAAAAAAATATAATTGTTTATTATGTTGGAAAAATAATTTAATTGTTTATTTAAAAAATGGAAATTCAGGCATATAAATCGATTCGGAAAATGTAGATTTTCTAATGTGGAAAAAATTAGTTGCTAGTACATTTGCAACGATACCATCAGATTTAATTTTGGGATCAGTCCAATCAAGGTAAATGTTAAATTTTTTCACATAAGATAATCTAATAAGGTTATCAATTGATGTTAAAACTTTGGGATTAAACACAATCAAAATACCAGGATAGTCAATTCCATTAGTTTTGTTAGCTTGAATCAATTCACTTGGTGTAATATCCAATACTGAAATCCCATCTAATTTTAACTTAACCCGATTTATTAATTCTACTGGTCCTGGCAACTTAGTCAGATACAAACAATCAATTTTATGATTAGCATTAATTGTATTGGATATAACCGGTTGAGAAAATAATTGTGGGTTTAAAAATTTATATCGGGAAATATTTGGGTCAAAGTCCTCTTCAAATTCAACATCCATATTAATTTGATTATTATCATTGGTATAAATATCCGCAAAAACTGCCCAACCAAAACCATTATAAAATTCAAGCGGTTTTGTAAGTTTTAAGTTTATTTTAAACTCCCAGTTGCTAATTAAATGATATAGAATTTTATTATGATACAAACCAAATTTTATATTTATATATCCAGGTTCATAAACAACAGAACAATCCAAAAAATTAGACAAAACTGCAAAATGAGCTTCAATGTCTCCAATAACTTGTTGAGTAGGCATCCCACCTGCTTGAGTTTCAATACCTTCCAATAACTCGGATAATTTTAAATTAGATGAATTGGTAATGCGTAATTGTAAATTAGTTATTAGGCACTTTGTATTTAGTACTTGAATTTCTAACATGTTAGTTGTTTTGGGTTTTGGTTTAACTTTGATGTCCAGTTGATGGAATTTAAAATCAGCAGGACCAAACCGCTCTTCAACAGTTTTAAAAATATCCAAATTGCAATTTGGTTCTGGTTTAATATAAACTTGTAACTTATCACGATTTGCAATATAATCCCGATAAGGCTTTTTTTCTGGTTTAACGCATTGCCGATGATAATAATAACCGGGTTTTGGTTCTGCAAAATTACCATTTACAATTGGTTCCAAACACCCTATACAAACACACACGCATGATTTTGCTTCTTCCATTAAGAAATTATAAAATAATATGCAAGTAAACAAATCATCAAATTTTTTTACTTGGATAGAATGAATTTATAAAAAACCCACCCAATTTTTTCAATAATTATTCTCCACTTTTTTAGCCAAGTTATAAAACCAATAAGTTAAAAAAAGTGGAGAATAATTTTTGAGCATTAGTTAAATAAAAATTGAATTGGTATTTATATTAAAATTCAATTACCTATTTTCTAATGGAAGAAGTGAAAATAAACAAACCGGTAATTAGTTCGATTGAACAGTTTAACAATATTCCTCATAAATCCGGACATTATCGACCAGAATGGTATTTAAGCAAATACAAATTCACAAAGGAAGTTTTATTAGATGTATTTTGCACTGACTATAACCATTGGTGTTATGAAGATTATTATTATGATGATATTTGTTTGGACATGATAGCACAATATCAACCCGATATTAACATTGAGGAATTTGCAATTGAATGGGAACAATTGGATATCATATTAGAAGCGGAGTTTATGTCCCGACTAGTTTTAGATTTATATAAGGAAAACAAGTTAATTAGCACGATATCCGATTACAAATATGATATGATAAGTAATTATTTTGCTCAAATTAAAAAAATAAATCAAGCTGAATTGTTTGCTCAAATTACCAAAGATTATATCCAAATGTGCAAAATAAATAAATATATCAGCAAACTAAATTTACCTATTGGGGCTAATCGAATTAACACACGTGATGAATTAATTCAAGTTGCTCAGTATGTGGTTTCAACTGTACCTGAAACATATAGTTCGTTATTACCATTATGCTAATATTATCATTGGTTTTCATGGTTTTTTATATTAGCATTTTAAGTATTTTCTAACCCTGGTAAACTAATTCTAAAAGGAATACATGGTGGTTCATATTTTGTAACTGGTATAGTATTTCCATCAGCATCACATTGCGTCCATATAATATCACCATTTCTTCCTATGCCACATTTATAAAATCCATTGGAAAATTTAACAACAGAATTTTTATTAACTGGACTATCTGCTTGTTTGTTTGGTTTGTTACATTGGTTGTGATAATAATGTCCTTCAGAGCTTTCAAAATAATCATTGTCAGACAATGGGTCCAAACAGCTCATACAAATTTTTTTTTCCATTAGAAATTATTAATTATTCGGTTCAATAAATATCTAAATCAATTTTTATAAATTAACCTAAAAAACATTTAACTTAATGATTTATGTATGTTAAACAAGTCAACAAACTACATTTAAATAAAAACTTTGTTTTATTCACTCGGTTTTTTTAAAAACGCAAAGCTGTGGCTTTTACAAAGTAAAAGACGCACCATGTCGGGCTTCGCCTTGAAACAAGTCTAGAAAATTGATTAAAATAATTATTGTATGGGCATGTTGATTGATTGGGTTAATGAGCACCCCAGCAGATTTTTATATTGTATCAGATAAATCAGATCCAGAACCTGAACAAATAATATTTTCGGAAATATTTTTTGAATTTTGGTCTGATGAACTACAAAAAAACAAATTTACATACGAGCAAGTCAAGTCAGATACTCGGATACTAGCCCAAGTTATTTCCAATGGATTTTTTCATAAGAAGGATTTTAATGAACTTACATATTGGCATAATATTTTTATTGATGGGATATTTGCTGATAAGAAAATTGCCCATGCTATTGCCAAGTCCAACCACATTTGCAAAACTGAACAAATGATTAAGGCATTGGATTGTGTTGGTTTACATATAGATTAGAAGTATATAGTAAGTTTTATTTATCAGTTGGAAAAATAATTGGAAGTCCACCTGAATCTTTGTTACCGATGATAACTATCTTAGCATTGGGGGATTTTGCCAATTTTTCAGTTGCTTCAATTGCTTTCCAGCTGATTAACTGAGTGCTGATACCTTTACTAACGATGTCTTGAAATGATTTAATACCATTAGCTTCAATTGTTTTTCTTTCCGCTTCCATTTTTTCTTTTTCAATATTAAAGACCAATTGTTTTTTCTCTCGTTCAATAATAAAATTCATTTGTTCATTTTCTTGTTCAGATTTTAATTTATTTTCAATTGACATTTGTAATTGAACGGGTAACTTAATTTTATTAATTAGTACATCTTCAACAATAAAACCATTTGGTTGTAATGAATTAGCAATTTCCACATCCATCTTGGCCTTAATTTGATTGCGGGTTTTTTCATTATACAAGTCTTTAGCCTCATAAGATGAAATGGTATTTCTTAATGCAGATTCAATTAACGGTTTAATAAATATATTTTCATAATTGGATCTGTATTTGAGATAAATGTCTCTGGACTTATCCCCATCAACTCGATAGATGACATTGGTTTGGACTGATAAGTTTAATCCTTCTTTGGTTGCGATATCAATATCAACTGATAGATTTGATGTAAGTAATGGGATTTTTACAAAATTAACTAGGGGATTTTTAAAGTGAAATCCTGGAGCCAATTGAGTTTGTCCAACATCGCCAAATAAATCAGAGTAGCCGATGTGATTTGCCGGGATTGTATCATAACAAAAACCCATCCCAACAGCTCCACCAACTAATCCGAAAAAAATACGCCTACTATTATTTTCCATAAAATTTCTAATTAAATGTGCCATTAGTAAATATAGATTAAATAATTTAAGCTGTTATTAAATCAATATTTTTTATATTCAGGAAAAACTTTATAACTCCTCAACTTTAACACATAGGTCGTGTTCTCCAGTTTTTCGGGCAAGTACTTTAAATGATATTTTAACAAGTGAGGTCTGACCTGGAGTAAAGTTTTGAATTGCTTTGAATTTTTCACCATCAAAACTTTTTCTAAAAAACAAACCAGGTTTATTTTCATAAGCTTGCAACCAGGATTTATTATGTGAGTCAAATTCATCATGTTTATTTAAACTATTGGTGTCATTTCTACTGGTAATTCTTTTATCAATTTGTTTTAATTGTTCCCACCCATTAGATAACATTAATGGTATAGCTAGTTCTTTTAATTGAAAATTTTTATTTATTTGCGCTAATTCGTTAACCAATTGAGTTACCATGTTGTTAAATAAGCTAATTGTATTAGAATTTGATATTTCAAATTGAACTACATTACTGGAATAATCGATGCAGTTTGATTTCCAAATAGTATGTACTAAAACATTAGTAACAAAATAAAAGTTACCATGAGTTTTGTCAATTACTTCAAATAATTTAGTTGAACTTCCACCCAATCCAATTCTTTCTTTTAACCCAATTGTTAATTTGGATTGAGGCCAGTTATCTAACCCACAAGCCTGAACATAATCTTGGAAATTAGATGATTTTACAATAGTTTCGTTATTATACTCATACATTCCCAACACATTTAACCAGTTTGCTGTTTCAAAACCTTTTGTCAAGTTTAAAGTTTGAGTCCAATATTCATTAATGTCTTTTGCTTTTTTTAATGGGGCAAGTTCACGGGCAAAAAATAAATTATGGGTATCAAATGCTCCAGTAATATTAAAACCTTTTGACTTAGCTTTTAACAGTCGGTATAATTTTGGTTTGGCATTGGGTTCGGATAATTCCAATTGCAAATTTCCAGGAGCCCATGTGTTTACTAATTTAGTTCCATCCCAATAGACTTGCAAATGCTTCATATCAAAATGCCCAATAACATCTTGAGGCGTTTGACCGGAAAAATTAATTATTTGAACAATACGTGCAAATCCTCCAATACCAATTGAAATAACCGACCTGAAATAACCAACATGTACAAGTGCTTCCCCATAAGCTGATTTTAAGTTGGTTATGATTTTGTTAATTATTTTTTGTTTTTCAAGTTCTTGCCCAAATAAAAATATATCAATATCTCTTAGTTCTTTATCTGTGAAATCCGCATTAGGACAATTAATTGCATCGTAAAGTAGGCCTCCAGTAAATATCAAATTAGCCGGACTAAGAGGAATGTGTTTTAGTAACCCAGAAGTCCATTTGTTAATTTTTAGCGCATACATGGAACTATGGGTTGAATTGACTGTTGTGGTTAAATTGGATGTAGATTCCGGGTGACAAAAGTACTCGTGAATGTTTAGTTTAGACAAGCTAGCTAATTCAGCTTGTAAGTATTTAACTTTTTCTCCAATAATTAATTTGGTGGTTTGTTCTAATTGTAACCTAGTGTTGGAATTTCCACCAAGCACAATAGTAAATTTCCCACGAACTAATGTATCTGCTACAATATCCAATTGATTTGTATTGGAATCGAGTAATTTTAGTAATTTAGTTGTATTGGTGTACAAGCCTTGAAAAATATCAGTGGTTTTTAACAATTGGGCTCCTTGTAAATATTCAACTAAATTGCTAGTTTTAAAATCATCGGAAGAAAACCAAGGTAAATTGATTTTTAAATTATACGCGCTAATTGTTATTGTTTGAGTATTTCCAGTTTTAATATCAATTTCATCAATTAAGTTAATTGATTCTGGTTGATATAAAATATTAGTTAATTGTTTTAAGTTATTAATATCAAACTGTTCCATTAATAAGTTCAAAGTAAGTCTGTTAATATAAACACAAAGTCAATTTTTTTCCAGTCAATACCCATGTGAATAATTAAAAATTGACTTTCCCATTGGTTAAATGATTAATTTATTTTCCCAATGTACAAAATTCTGTTAGTTGGAGGAATAAAAGAATATACAATATTTTATGCAGATATAATAAATGTTTTACAAAAATTAAATGGTGAAATTACCATATTAAATACCACTTTTATATCTTTACAACCATATCATAAAAATGGTGAAAAAGCCGATTTATATATTGGTGACAAATATGATGGATATTACATAACAAAAAAAAGAACTAGTGCATTTATACATAATGAAGATGAAGATATTCAAGAATTTGACAATTCACTAAATAATTCATTTGATTTTGTTGTAACTGAAAATGCATGGTTTTGTAATTCTGTGGAAATATTAAAATATCATAATTTATTGAAATTAAACGGGTACTTAATAAGATGGTCAAATCGTTATTTTCCGCGAAGCGCTGTGGCTCACGTACAACGTGAAGATGCACCCGATTGTGATCTTAATCACATAGATACTGCTTGTTTTTCAAATGCATACACACAAAAAATTCACGACACAAGACATATTCTACTTTTACAAAGTGCTGAGAAAGTTTTCCAACGAACTCACCCAAACATTTTCAAAAAAATAACTGATATTAATTATGACATTAAAGCTCATAGTATCAAATATGAAGAACACTGCAATAGTTATTTGAATACACTATCATAAATAGTATTTTATTTGTCAGTTGCACAAACATTATTTTAATTTTCAGAATCTGATTCTGGATAGCCAAAAACTTGTCTAATATTAGGGAATGTATATTCACTAACTTCAAAGTCAATATTACCCATTTCTTTATAATTACCATAAATATATACTTTACCACAAGCTTTACAATCACAATACTCTCCTGTTAGTTTTATACCCCAATTGAAGTTATTATTTAACACCTCATAATACTTGTCAATAATTTTTGTTTTTTCCAATTGTTTATCTTGTATTTTTTGTTCTTCGTTGTCATAATGTTTTGTATCTACAATATTATCAGCATATGATTCGGCTGAATTGTCTATTTGAAATGTTTGGTCAAAATATTCAAATAATTTTTTCTTTGATGCAAACATTTTTATTTGCTTCAAAGTTATGTAATTAGTTGGTCCATTAGCACAGCTTTTACATAAAGTTTTCATTAACATTAAAATTACAGGTGGCATTAGAATTAAATGGATTTATTTGTTTAAGTGTGATTTAAATAGATTTTATGTATTGTATTTCTTACTTGCGCATTAAAAAAATAATTATCATACTTAAAAAAATATTATCTATTTGTAAATAATAATGCCTAAACAAGTGGATAAATATCAACAAGAAAGAAACCAAGTTCTTTCCCAGCTATTGGAAATATTAGGAATTAATGGACAGAATAACATGTTCAGCCTACATAAACTTGATGCAGATATCGACAAACAGGGACAGATATTAGGATTGGAAGATGATATTAAGAAGTATTTTTTGTGTGGAGAATGGACTTGTTTTAAAAAACGTGAAACGTGCAAACGCAGATGGTTATCTATGATTAAGTATGTTGTCAAGGATATGGGGTATCAATTTGAGGGCATGCAACTAAAAAGTAATTCCAACGGCTTAAAATATATTGATACAATGTATTGTATTTCTGGGATAATTAATGATTTATAATTCCCATTTTAAAAAAATATCTAGTTTTTATTATATACAGTTTTTGTATGATAAAAACTAAAGTTCCAAAAAGTTATTATTCAACTAAACCCACGTTTGAACAAATCGATAAAAATAAACAATTATTTTCTCAAGACATCAAACCTAATAGTGGTTCTAAAATGTTTATTATAGAATCATATCAAGACATGTACAATATTATTAAAACAAGTAAATGCAAATGTTATTATGAAGACCACACGTATAATAATAAAATTAAGTTGCATATTGACATTGATATTAAAAGAGAATACGTAGACCTTATTGAAAGAGATAATGAAATTGAATTAATATTGAAAAGCATTTTGTTTTTAACAAATGGTAAAATTAAAAAGACATTTTTTATTGATAATCCACGTGTTATTGTACTTGCCTCTAATACTTTAATAAAATTATCATTGCATATTATTTACGTCGATATTTTATTTGCTGATATTTATTCAATGGGTCATTTTTTATCTGAGTATTTAGTTGGATGTGTTGATAAATCAATTTATAAAAAAGGTTGTTTTAGAATGATTCATTGTAGTAAAATTGGAAAATTAAATCCACTTGTGTTTTATAGGGGATATAATTATGATTACAATGATGATTATCAATTATTTATTGATAGTTGTTTGTGTTCAGATAATGTTACTGGTGTTGTTGATTATTCATTTGAAAAAACTACTTGTAAGGTTTATGGTCACATTAGAAAATCCCAAGTAACTGAACAAATTACTAATTACAAATATACACAACCTAATTTTACAATAATCAAACAAGCCCTTGATAATGTTTCATTAGATGAATATGATGATTGGTTTCGAGTTACTTGTGCTGTTAAAAATCTATATTTGGGTTTAGAAGTTAATGATGCCAAACAATTATTTGCAATATATGACAACGCATGTAGTAAATCAAGTAATTATAATAAAGTTAATAACACATTGACATTTAATTATGTTGAACCTACTATTGGTATTAACTACTTATTTTATTTAGCTGGAATTAAATATTATATTAAGCCTATTTACGATTACAAAAGTTTTATGTTCAATCCGGAGAAACATATTAATTGCATTATTAGCAATTCTGAAAATATTAATGTTAATATTAGTGAATTGATCAAATATAAATTAATTTGTTTGAAAAGTCCTACTGGAACAGGTAAAACAAAATATCTAAAAGATATTATTGACCATCTTAAAATAAATAAAATTATTAGTGTGGTTTCTCGAGTAAATTTAGCAGGTGAACATAAAAAAGCTATCGGGTTAACATTTTACAAAGATTTAACTTGGGATGAATATAATTACTGTAAAAAATTAGTTATTCAATTGGAAAGTTTGCCAAAATCCAATTATAAATTATATGAAAATGGGGTTTTAATTTTAGATGAAGTCAATAGCTTATTATCACATTTACGAAGCCCAACAATGAATAACAAACGAGCTACATGTTACAAATATTTAATGACACTAATTAAAAATGCAAAATACATTATTGCTATGGATGCTGATTTATGTGATTGGAATATTGACTTTATAAAAGAAATTGAACCAATTGATTATATTGTTTATTATAACACTATTAAAAATAAGTCAGATGTTCCTGCAACTTTTTATTTAAATGATCAAGTTGTTATAGATAAAATGGTACAAGATGTTAAAAATAATAAATATTTTGTTGTTTGTTTTGATAGTTTAAGATGGATGAAAAGAATTATTCAATATATTGAAGAACAGGTTAAATGTTTTGAACCATTAGTCTATAGTTCAGAAATTGAATATGATTTAATTGATACTAGCACATGGAATAATCGATTTGTTTTTTATACTCCTACTATTATTTATGGAATTTCTTATGAAGACAATAACCGAGATGTTTATTGTTTTGTTCATAAAAATCATTTGAATCCATTACAGATATATCAAATGATTAATAGAGTTCGAAAACTTGGTTCAGTACATATTTATTGTAATGACCGAGTAAGTAAAATTACTTATGAAGATGTTGGCATGGTTTCATCTGAAGAACAAAATAAAATTAACACTTTTAAAACTTTATTTAATAACATTGAATCAGGAATTAATGAAAAACCATATCAAATAATGTATCAAAATTTTAAGTTTATGGATTTAATTTTAAAAACCAACATTAAATATTATCTAATTGACATGCTAACCGTAAAAGGTTTTAAGATTGGTTATAACAATGTGATTAAAAGTAAAAAAATTAAAGAAAAAGTTTTTATTGATAGAAAAGATATTATTGACAAGTTAATTGAAATATTACAATTAGATAAAGATAATTTGGATGATTTTCATCGTAAGCTGGCCACTAACGATGGAAATGCCTTTGAGAAACACTTCAATTTGCGTGTTTGGTTGGACGCCGACACTAAATTACCTGAGAAAATATTTTCTGATATTCAAACTAACTTATTTTCCGAAAGTTTGAATTCGCGATTTGTTAAATTAAAATATTGTCAAGAAGTTGGAAAAATCTTAAATATTAATTCTTTTGCTGATCTAACTAAGGATATTTCTAAATATTTTAATACAAAAGTTGATAACGAATGGTTGGGCAATAACTTATGCACAATTATTAAAACTTTTAGATTGAGTGAAGACAAATACAACACCAATGAATACTATAAATTATATCAAATGTATATATCCATGTTAACAGTTCTATTTGATAAAGAATTATTTGTTGTTAGTAAAGTTAAAGTTAATAATAAACAATTATTTTACTATCAGCTTAATAATGAATATTATAAAAAGCATATTAAACTTATCAATAAATGCACTACTAATAAATTATTTAATGTTGAATTTATTGAATAATTACTATTAATACTTACGGCGACTACAAGGGGTATAATTCTGCAGAAAATATTTATAGTATTATATTATTATATTTTTTTGCAGAATTATACCCCTAATGATATCCATCTTTAAAATATCATAATATAATAATTAGCACAAATATTATATTATGTATAACATTATAAAATTTAAAAAAACAAATTATTAAATTTACTTTCTTTACATGTTTTGCATACTGCATAATATTTATTGTTATGTTTAATTGGATAATAATATTTTTTGTAACAACCACGACAACTATAATATGGTTCACTTGTAAATTTGTAAATTACTGGAATATTATTAAATTTTTTAATTATTTCGGTTTCAAGTTTAATAATGTTAAGCCGATTAATTTCATTATGCAATTCACTAAAATAAGTTTTACAACAAGGTTCACAACAAGCATAACCATTATTATTAAAAACAATTGGAATATATTTTGATTTACAACAGTGAAAACAATATTTTTCTTGGGGTTTAACAAATTCATTTATTTTAGTTAATTTTAGCAATTGTTGTAAATCATTTTTATATTTATTTTTACACTCAAGTAATCTCAAACAGTTTAATTTTACAATTTTGTTTTCTAAATTAACTTGTAATAATTGTTTTCCATCTACTTCAAACCATGGTTCTGGTCTGTTTAATTCTTCTGTTTTATGGGTAACAAAAATTTCACAAATGCACCATATTTCATCATTATTTTCTACACAAGCAAGATCTGCAACTTTATTAGAACCGTTAAATGGAAATTTATATTCTAACTTAACTTGAGTTGTTTCATTTGGATGGGATATTTTTAATTTTTTTGTACAACAACCATTTTTACAAGTTCTTTTAAATTTAACTAAAAAATTGTTTTCTAATAAATGCTTTAGTATAAGTTTAGCCTCTTTATGTATTTGTGATTCTGATGGTTTTAAATAATATTCACATTTTATTTCTTCATTAGAATGTGCAAAATGATGAACTCTAATGTTTCCTTGTTTTAAAATAACTTTATTATTACATTCTGGACATACATATGAATTAATTTTTTTTGCATTAAATGCTAGTTCATATATTTTTGTTTTTGCGTTAATAGCTCCAAAATTAAATATATTCATTAATTATATTATTAAAATTTCTATAAATATTTTTGTAAATTTGTTATCTCAATCGCAAACAAAAATGCAAACTAATTAACCCACAATGTACCATTATGACTAAATGATTTGGTAACACCATTAGTTATCGTATATAATCCTTGTTCATATTGTATTGTTACATCGTCATAATGAATAACCCAAGATTGCCCATTGGTTTCAAATGATGAATTTGCTATATGGAACCAATGGACATTATCAATACTTTAGTGTGGTTTACCATCAATAACAGCTAAATAAGTACCTAACATTAACTTTATTATTAAAATCAAATATATTTAATCAAATGCTAAATCAATTTTTAACTTTATCTTGTTTTCTTGTTTTAATTTGTTCGTCAAGTTTGCCAATAATTTCGTTTAAATTAGCGATGATAGCATTTTTATCAACAATTTCAATTGAAAAGGAACAACTACTAGATTCTTTAGACTCACAACGCATTCCAATTACCCCATTGGAACAATATAAGGTGACATCAGCAGAATCATCATTATCCCATTGTTTGTGAATTCCTGTGGACCCAGCTGTAAATTCATTGGTAAATTGTTCAAAATTTGTTTTAATTATTTTAAGATGAGCGCGCGTGTTACATTTAAGTTCATAATCAAATTTTGAAATAACATGGGTATCTAATACAACTTGAAATTCAATATCGTATTGGTTTTTTTTGTATACGAGTTTTAGTTGAGTCATTAACGGGTTATTTAAATTAATTACTAATAAGTTATCCAATTCAAATTTCACGTCCTTATATTTCTAATTTAATAGTTTTCACAATATTATTTAGATTAGCAAGCACTTTTGCTTTATCAATAACTGGTATGGTAAAATGATATTCAGAACCGTCTTTTTCACAACTTAATTTTATTTTTTCGTTTGCCAAAGATAATTGTATACGAACATTATCCTCGCTATCCCAACCTGCACCAATAGATTTTTTACCGGCTTTAAATTGCTTAGCAAAGTCTTTAAAGATATTTTTAAGCAATTTTAAATGATCTAATATTTCATCAGAGTCATAACTATAACTGAAACCCGATAATTGAACATTTTCTAAGTGAAAATCAAAGTGAATATGATAATCGGTTTTTTTATATACAAGAGCTAATTGTGTCATTAGATAATATATTTTAAGTATTATATATTATCCAATTCAATTTTTCTATTAAAATAAAAATTTTAAAAATTATTCTGATTGTTTTATTTCTTCGTCAATTGCCTTAATAATTTGGTCAAGATGTTCTAGAACTTTAGATTTATCAATTACTGGTATTAATAATCCAGCACCAGCTTGTTCATAACTATCAACACCAATATATATTTGTTCATGATCGTAGTTTAACTCAATTCCAGCTTTCCATTCATTTCCCCAAACTAATCGAATAGATTTTTTATCACTAGCAAATTGGTTTTTAAATGTTTCCCAATATGATTTGAGGTCTGTCAAATGGTCAATTTCATCCCCATGATATTCATAGCTAACCCATCCTATTTGAATATCATTATATTTTAAGCTAAAAGTAAAATTTCCTCTATATACAAGTTCCAGTTGTGTCATTAAATAACAATAGTTTAAAATAAATATTATTCAATTCAATTTTTTTTCTAATTAGATCCATTAGTTTTGGATTTAAGTAGTTCAGCTAATTGGAATTCAAGTATTTCAGTATCAGTTGATGAATCATCATCTTGAACATTATTTAACTCATTTTCCATGGCAGTTATTAAAGCTAAATTATCTGGTTTTTTGTTAGCAACCGGGTTTATTGGTTTAATTGAGTTAACAAATTCATAAAACCCGATACTTCTTGGTTTCTTAGCAATTGGTGACTCTGGATTTGCGCGCACCCAATTTAAATATTCACGATATTGTTTTAGCGTAACAATTTTATTTAAAAATCCATCGGATGTTGAACAGTAAGATAGTTTGTTATCTATTTTTAGTTTGTTATCTCCTTTTATTTGGTTTTTAAGCGATTTTATTATATTATCAATATCAGCAAGTATAACAGCTTTATTGACGATTGGTATAACTAGAGTGCCACCACCTTGTTCATAACAATCACAAATAATAACAATTTCAGATTCCCAATTGATACTAATGGACAAATCTGCATTATTCCCATTATCCCAAGATATTAAAGATTTTTTACTATTAAAAAGTTCTTGCACTGTAATTGGTTTGTCTTCATTTGGATTATCCCAATTTACAAATTGTTTACGAAATTTTTTAAATTTAGATACAACTGTTTTTAAGTGGTCTTTTTCGTCTTCTTCACCTTGATACTCATAACAAATACTGGCAATTTCCTTACCATTAGACTTTAAACTAAATCTAAAATCTCCCCCATACACAAGATTTAACTGAGTCATTAAACAAATATTTTATATAAATAAATAGTAACTTATTCATTTTTTTCGTTTAGCGCAAAAACTCTGGTGGTGTTGACATTGTAATTATATCAACAGAACCAGATGGTTTAAATATATTCAGTTATAGTAACAGAACCTGATAGTTAATATGTTTCTGGTTTACATACTTTAAATTCTTAATTTGATGATTGCATTTGGTTATACTGTTTAATGGTTTCAATAAATGGATTGTAAAATGTAAAAGTTGAAGTAGGTTTTTCCAGTTCTGCATACCAGTTAATTTCTTCATCAAGTTTAGCAATTATCAAATTAAGATCCTTTAGAATTCGTTTTTTGCTTATAATTGGAACTGTTAGAATAGTTCTAGATGTTGCCCATCCATTTGCATCTTTAGGTTCATATTTAAGGCAAACACAATTAAAATTAGAACCTTTACAGGTATACAAGCTTACAACGTATTTAATTTCATCGTCTCTGTATTGGTATGTTTCTTTTCCAAACCATTGAAATAAAATATTCGGTTCATCTGCAGCAAAACTTGTTGAAAAATCCTTTATAGTCGATTTAATTTTTTGCAAATGTTCTAATGCGTAATAATCCTTAACCATATACTTTATGCTAGCAATTTCAATCCCATTAGCTTTTACAACAAACTTGTACTTTCCATCATACACCAAATTAAATTGTCTCATTGGAAACTAAAATTAAATTAATTAATAACAATTTATTTCAATTTATTTTATTGTAAAAGTCAATGGGATAATTTTATTTAAAGATTTATTACTTAGACTAATTAGTTTATGCTATCAGACTTAATTTATAATGATCCGCAAATTACTTTTTTTAAAAAAACCTTTAGAAAATCAACACCGATTCAATCGTTTAGAGAAACTCATATAATAAAACCAGATTCAAATGTATTTGTTTTTAAAAATGGACAAATTAATAACACAGATTTTTATCTTATAACCAAGTTATGGATATCAAATGAAGTATTTCCAATCACAGCAAAACCAATAGTTAACAAAGTAAGTTTTTTTTTAATTCCATACACTAATGAAGCAGATTATGATGAAGAAAAATATCAAACAACTGAACAAATTTTTGCTATACCAAATGTTAAATTAGTGTCTTCGACATATATGGACACTATAGAATATTTTAATTTATTTGATTCAACACGTAATAATAAATCAAGTCAGTATACCAGATTACCACTTGATGATTTGGCATTTAATAATTTATTATTAGCAAGAGGAAAACATTTTTTGCTTTTACATTTGGAAAAAAACACAAACTCAATAATTAAGCCAATTAAATTAACAATAAAATATTTTACAGGAAGTGACATAGAAAAGCAGAGAATTCTACCACAACCTCATGAATATTTAGTTAAAAGACAAATTGATAAAACCGTTAATATTTCACCAGGTGAAAATCAGTTAGATATTGATTTTGTTAAATGTCCTCTTTCTTCAATTGTAATAAAATCTCCAACTAATATATCTGACCCCATAATAAGGTTATTTAATGGAGCAGAAACACAATTAGTAAATCAAGAACCTAATCCAAACCAAACAGTACAATTTATAACCGCTGAATCCAACCCAGAAATGCCATTTGATTCATCCAAATGGAAAATATTTATGTTAGACCAACCGCAAGAATTTGTTGGATTTTGTCATAACAATCCTCAACCACAAGGTTTATACGAATTTGAATCAAACGATAAAATTATTTTTAATAATCCAAACGGAGAAACACAAATTCAAATATGTTATATTTTTTATGATTGCTTGAGCTATTATAATGCTAGTGATAATCCACAACCCGACATAAATTACAAATCTTATGAATACTATTTAAAAAAAGCCAAATACTTTTCAAAAAAAATACGTTGGGAACAATTGGTTCAAGACCCAAATAGATTAACTCAAGACCAATTTTATGACCAGTTAACCCAATGGACCGAAACTAATTCAGTTGTACCAAATCATTGGGCAATGGATTTAACGCTAAATTATAATGCAACTGAAATTAGTTACACAGCTTATGTGGATGCTCATCAAGCAGCACATCCAGAACCTGATCCGGAACCTCAACCAATCCAAGCCCAACCAGAAGAACAGGAACCCCAAGCTGAACAAAACCCTAACCAAGTATTGGAACATGAATTCCCACCTCCGCCTCAATTCCCACAGGTTCACATGCCCCCAACAATTTTAGCCGCAAATACCCAACAAGAAGTAATTCGTTTTGTCAGTTTGTACAAAGATATGATTGGGAAAATAGTAGAAACATTTGAAAAAGCTCAAGCAATTAAGAAACCTGTGGAACCGGATGATGTATGTGAAGTGTTATTAGCACCATTTGAACCTAATGAATATTACTATTGTTGTGCTCATTGTTCAGGAAAGTTTTCTGTTGATTTTTATAAAGTTTGGATAGAAGATACATCAAAAACCGGTAAATGCCCCAAATGTTTAACAAAAATAAATAAAATTCCTCAAATGTATTGGAATTGTGCAGGGGAAACTAATGAAACAAATGGGGGAAACCATTAGTACTTGTTAATTAAAAAGTAAAAAAAGTTGTTAAATTTATTTAAAGAACCAATTTCAATTAATTTATAATGGATAAAACTACTGATACTTTCAATACAAATTTAACAGAAACTGAACAAACTAATATTTCTCAATACTGTTTACCATCTAGTTCAAAATCGCAACTAGATACAACTGGCAAACCACAACCAGCCCATGTGTCTACTTATGGAACATATGGAGCATGTGCTTGTTGCAAACCGGGTGACTTTTTTAGTTTTTTAGAAAGAAAACGTTTTGTTGGTCCGGATACTGGAACCAATGGTTTTCAAGGTAATCGGTACATGCAAGAAGAACCAGCACGTTCAAGCCAAATTCAAAGTTTTGCAATTGGTAATTCTGGAGCACCAGCCTCAAAAAAACCTAATGGAATCAGTGAAGAATAAAATTATTTTAATTATTAACTTGAGTTATAATTAAATTAATTGGAAGCAATTTGAGGAATAAGTAAATAAATTTTATCTGTTGATGTAACTTGATTTAAAAGTTTTGATCCAGCTTTTTGTTTTTTATTTTTTCTATCAATCATATCATTAATTTGTTTTAGTTTTGTGTCGCAATTTTTAATGGCAAATTTAATGATGTCCAAATCAACTTCATAAATTTCTTTGTATTTACGATATTGTGCTTTTTTCATCATTGCTTTAACGCAAGTTTCTAACTGTTCAACATTATCAGCTTCATATGTCATAATTACTTCCAAGTCATTAGCTAATGGTGAATTATGAGAACTAAAACGTTTTGCCGAACTAATGGTTCTTCCAATTTTATGTAGGGTTGCATTTTCGGTGTTTAGTGCTCTAAAAACATAAATTATTCCTTTTTTTGAGTTTATCTTTGGTTTTAAATTATTTTCCAATTCTTTTATTTTTTTATTTAAGCTTTCAATAATATGGTTTTTAAATTTATAAAAAGCTAATTCGACATCAATAAAATATTGACGAACATCATTACCCATTTTACTTTTTGTCATTAAACAAATTTTTTTAGTTGCTTCTGGTGTTAAAGTAATAACTTCACGATTATGACCACCAGAACCTTCAGTTTTTTTTATTTTTTCAAGTTTGTAGTCCACGTTAATTTTATAACTTTTTTTAATGGTATTAACAAAATCTTGTTTAATATTTATTTTAAGCCACTTTCTTAATATCTCGCTATCAATTAAAAAATCATTATAATTTTCAATATAGTCTTCTTTTATTATTGTATGAAAATCTTCAATAAATTTTGAATTTATTGTTGTGTACTTTAACAAGAAACTTTTAAAGTCCATATATATTATAAACTAGATAATTTTTTATTTTGGTTATGGGATACATCCTAAGCAAAATGTAATCTTATTTTTTGTTACTTTATTTTAATTATGATAACACATAGTTAATAAATAAAATAATATTTAAGAATAACAAGTACAATTTTTTCCACTCAGTAAATTTAGGATCACCAAATTATCAAACTTGTTAATCCAATGGAATCAGTTAATAATAAAAAATTGAATTTTTATGACTCTTATTAAAATTTATTATACTATAATGGACATGTATATATCTGTACAAAATAAATTATCTCGTGTGTTTTTTGAAGAAGATTTTAAAACAATTGTAACCAATTCAGTATCAAGGCTAAATGATCCCTCCACAGATTATTTAGATGACCAGTTTATTGAATTTGTGTTTGGTCAAAATAAAACATTTACTTATAATGATGACACCATCAATGCTATTCATTATTTATTTTTAAATATGTCTACTGACTTATTTAAAAAAATATCCACACTAAAACTTCCTTGGACCAGATTAACTAAAAACCAAGCCCATGTGTTAGACTTTATATTTGAAAATCCCAGTCCCATTGGATTGACAGATTTTATTAATTGGATTAACATCAATTCCATTGATTGGATAGGGCTTAATCAGACCCATTGGTTTTTAGATAAAGCAATAAAAAAATTAAAATTATCCAATGTGTCAGAACAAGAACAATTGGCCTGGTATGAGTACTTTTTCACTTCCAATAAAAAGTTTTTAGACAAGTCAATTGGTTATATAGTTTGTTATGCACATCCTAGTCTTGTTTCACGGGCTATTGCGGATGGATCCAATTTAAACCAAACATATGGAGTTTTAGCAAGTACATTATTACACTTGGCATTTTTTAAACCGGAAGAAATTACAGAACAAGATGTAAAAATAGCTGATATGCTAATTGATGCAGGGTTGGACTTGAATAATAACAATTTGAATAAGTACACTCCTTTTGAATATTTAGTTGCGAATACTAGCAAATGGATTTTACATTATTTGAGAAAAGGTGGTAATCCTAATGTCACATGCGAGTTTGATAAAAATATTTTAGTTACATTCATTAAACAAAAATGCTCAATTGAAACATTTAAGGAGTTAGTTGAGCTTGGAGTTAACTACAAGTATGTTGACCAACATAATTTTTCATTATTACATTGGGCTACGTGGTTTGACTTGGATGAGCATATTAAATATTTGTATTCATTGGGACAAACTGATTTTTGTGCAATTCCCAAGGGTGTACATGACTATTATCCTAAGGGGCTAACCCCGCTACATCATGTTTTTATGTATGGGTCTATAAAAACTATCAACTGGGTTATTTCCCATGCACCCCAACTGGTTACAAAAGAATACGAAAATTCACATGGATTTTTAATAAAGTCCGCGCATGCTTATTTACTTGAAAACACAAAGTTATCAGACCAAGAAAAAATCCATTTGTACGAGCAATTGAGAGAAACTATTAGACAAAAACATTATGCGGACAGACCAGGTGCTTGGTTTTTTCATTCGAGTTCATATGCCATTCCAACTGGGAGAGATTTAACTAAACCATTTGAACTAAGATATAAAATGACCCCTTATATGCAATTTAAATAAATGTGTTAAAATTAATTTATCCCCGCTTACTAAATATAAATAATTCTTTTTCACAGCTACCACCTGTTATATCAGTTGTTTTATATAACATAACTCGTAACTCTAATTTCCATTTGGATTCTGGTCCAAGTAAATATTTGTACATTCCTTCAGAACCATCAGATGCTCCTAGTTCACCAATAAAAATAAAATATTTACCAGTTGAAACTTCATAAAACTTTTCCAACGCCCAAAAATCCGCATAACCTGCATATTTTTTAGTTCCGAATATAGGATATAATGGAGGTGGAGATATCATCATTAACACATTAAATCCTCCAAACTTAAATTTTTCAATAGTTTGTACCGAGTTTAAGTTAAATTCAACTGGATGTGAATTTTCATCAACATATTCTGTTAAATCTTGAACATCAGTTGATTTAATTATAACATCGGGAAATTTGCTAACTAAGTTATTGTATATGATTTTACTAGCAAATCCGTTTCCGGCAAATGGTTCTAATATTTTTATTAAACTGAGGTTTGTTTTAGTTAAAAACTTACATATATGTTCACCTGCTAAATTTAATGTTTTGTCAGATAAAGTGGCACGTGATTTTTCTGATTTATTTGTTTTAAAGTTACTTAAATAATCAGCAGACCAGTATTGTGCATAGGCCAATAAGCTTGTACTAATGTTCCCAGGTAAATTTTCCTGTCTTGACTGTTCTAAACCCATTAAAAGGAATTTAAAATCCAGTACTAATTAAACGAAAAAACAATTTTTTTATATAAAGCCAATTTATCTTAAATATAATAATGGAACAAAGTTTTAAAAAAAAATTTAGGCAGGAGGAAAGAGCAAGTGAATCTGACCGCATTCGAATCAAATATCCCGATAGAATCCCAGTTATTTGCGAAAAAGCTCAAGGAAAATCAACTACTCCAGACATTGACAAAAATAAATATTTAGTTCCATGTGACTTAACTATTGGCCAATTTCTTTATGTGATTAGAAAAAGAATTAAGTTACCACCAGAGTCAGCATTGTTTTTGTTTGTTAATGGAACTATACCATCCGCATCAATGCTAATGTCCAGTATTTATGAAAATGAAAAAGACCCAGATGGTTTTTTATATATAACCTATGCACAAGAAAATACTTTTGGATAAAACTAACAAAAATTGATAAGAAATAAATTTATGGGATTATTTTAATATAGTAATGAAAAAACTTGTGTTTACAATACTTTTTTATATGGGAATTGCAAATAGTAAATTGGTTACAGAATTAGTTGACATTAATGATATAACTGGAATTCAACCTGAACAATTTTCCAGCTCTGTCCAATACTCTGGAAATAAATTTAACTCTGGTTCTTATAGTTATCCAGGTTATTCAAATGTTTTTAATTCCGTCCAAATATCTAACTTACCCAGTTATCCAGGTTATTCAAATGTTTTTAATTCAGCCCAATTATCTGATTTGTCCAGTTATTATTCAAATCAGTTTATTTCTAGATTTAGTGGTTATCAATGTTATTCTACTTGGTCTGATTACTCTAGAATTAATCCAAGTTTATCAAATTTGTGGTCATGGTCTTTATCTGAATATATTTGGTCCAAAAATGACAAAACAAACAAGCCAACACAACATCCATCAGCTTCACCGCCCCCACTCCCGCCAGCACCTGTATTAGTACCAGTTCAAATCCAAACAACTCAGCCAACTACCAAGCCAAGTGCTAGACCAAGTGCAATTCCCACAAAAGTTTTCCAATTTTCCAATCCAACTTCTTGTCCATCTATAAGACCGAGTTCTAGTCCTACTTTAAAATCAACTGAATATCCGTCTGTTAGTCCGACTGTGAAACTATCTGAATTACCCACACCCAATCCAACGATAGAACCAAGTCCTAGCCAAACTTCTCAATCTGATAAATTGGAAATTCCAATTTTAAATTTTGATGTAGGTCTTGCACTTTCTGGGCTGGACAAACCAGAGGTAAACAAGTCCATAGTTAATTTGGTAATAGAATCAATAGGATTTACAATGGGTATTTCTACAGACCATATAAGCTGGATTAAAACCGAAATTTTAGCTCGTAGACTTTTAACTGGAACTCAAGGTAACTATAATGCGCAGGTAATAAACCAGGTATCGATACCTTTAACTGGTTCATTTGGTCAATATAGCACAAACACAACTCAATTATATACAGGGCTAACAAATAGTTTTATTTCCGCCGTTAGTTCTGGAGCATTTTATACTCACATGATAACTCAGGCAACTATATTAAATATAACTGGATTAGTCAATTTAACTGTTGGGAATCCAATCGTGTCAGCACCAAATATTACTTGGTTGAAAGTTTCACCCGGTCCAACTGGAGCCCCGACAATTGTGTCAAAAAAATCACCATATGACAGCTTATGGTTATTAGCAATTCCGATAATTGTTTGCTTTGGTATATTTGAACTTATCGTGTATAGAATTAAGATTTATAAAATGGTCCATGCGCTTAATTCAAATAACTCAAATAATCCCAATAATTTTAATCCCAATTCAATTGTACCGGATGATTCTACAGAAATTTCCCGACTTATTGATACTCGAGTATAAAAAATTTTTATAATATTGTTGTATATTATAAAAAAATTGAAAATATTAGCTAATACACCCAGTTTAATATCCCAATTTAATGGGCAATACACAAACAAAGCATAAAATAAGACCTACCACTACCACCAGACTTGTTGACCCTCTTAGAATAAAGAAATCAAAATTTGTAATGGGTATAATTGATCCGCAAAATGATTTTCTTCGAGGAGGGGCATTAGCTGTTGACGATGCAAATGATATTATTGGACCGGTTAATAAACTCAGGTTCATTTTGTATGATTATATGGATACATTTATTTCTCAGGATTTTCATCCACCGGACCACATGAGTTTTGCTTCCACACATGGTTTAACACCATTAACTAACATAAAACTAGATTTAGTGATGGCTGATAATAAAGTTTTAAATGTTGAACAAACTTTATGGCCTACTCATTGTGTAAGTGAAACACCAGGTTCTAATTTTCATAAAGATTTTATCATTTTAAAGCGAGATAAAATCTTTCAAAAAGGAACAAAGTCAAATGTTGAATCTTATAGCGCATTTGGTGATGAGTTTGCTAACACATATGAGAATACAGGATTACATAAGTGGTTGTTACAAAAAGAAATAACTGATATTATTCTTGTTGGACTTGCAACTGATTATTGTGTTTACAATACTGCAAAAGATGCTATTCGACTTGGTTACCGAGTCCATCTGATATTATCATGTGTGCGTGGCGTAAAGCCTGATAGTACCAAGAAAGCTTTAGCCGATTTATCTAATCGCAAAGTTGTGTTTTATGATGATATTGAAGATTTTTGTAACGCAAATAAGGAGATAATAGAACAAAGTTCTAATTAGTTGACCTTATCAGTACCCATTCGCTTTTTATTTTACTATTTTTATTTTGTTTTATTTTGTTTTATTTAGTGTACATTAGTATAAGTGTTTTTTTGGAAAAATTGAAATTTTAATTGGTAATCAATCATTTAATTTACAAATTTTAATGACAGATTCTATAGTTTATGAACATAATACCTTACCTACCGACGATGCTAACCGGTTTTGCCCGTGTTCTAGTTTAGTCAAATTTAACAACCAAGTTATTAGAATTGGCACCACACGTAATTATAAAAATTACAATGAACCAAACTATTTGGTTATAGAAAATTTAGATACAGAACAAGAAATTCGAATACAATTGGAAGACAATTGCAAGTATGTTGAATCAAATGGAATAAAGGCCTTCATGTTTTCTGATTCGACTTTATGGATTGGATTTCCAGGTAATCAAAAACTACAAAATCCAAATATTGATGATTGGCGTGAACAACCCAAGCCTGACCAACATGTTTGGATTATTGACTTGGTCAATTTAACCCATTATTGTTTTCAATCGGCTTGGCCTATTGATTATATTAACCCAATAGGCCAAAAATTATTTTCTATCAAGCCATGTAAACTTGATTTGGACCCCGATACTGCAAATGTAGAATACGGGATATACGAATGGTCTGATTTATTGAACCTAAACAAGCCCATCCAACCTGTTCGTATGCTTAAATATTCTATGGACTTGTATTCAGTCAATTGGAGTTCTAGTTCAATTGGAAATCTCGCTGATTGTGCTTGGATTCAAACACAAGATGAATCATATCAGTTAGAATTATTTAATGAAAAGTTTGGGTCAGTTGGGAAATTTGATATAAGGGATATTTTCCCAAACTACAAACCATTACCACCGATTAACTTGAAAAAAATATCCAAGTTTCAAAGGGAATTTATTACTGATACAAACTATCCAACCAAACTGATTATCTCGGTAAATGATAATTGTTTATTGTTATTTGAATATAGGGATTTAATTGAGGGTTACAATGGAAAAATCCCAGTAAAGGATGGATTAACTAATGTACACTGTTGGGATTTTACAGCCAATACTTCGGTTGAATTTTCCAGATATAATTTACATCATTTTGTCACTTGGGTGATACCATTCCGTGATTTATCTAATCCAAATGACATCAAATATATTGGTTATGAGTGGTATCCGGCTGGTTCCTGGTGTCGTATTTACCAATCGAAAAAACTGAAATGCTCTTAATTTATTTTCCATTTACTATTAAATTAAAATGTCCGACTCAATAATCTATGAACACGATTCCATACCTAAGGACAAGGAATCCCGGTTACCTGATTTTTATAATTTGATTAAATATAATAATCAAGTATTACACATATACACAGAATCAGATATTAAACCCAATGCAAAATATCAAAATATTATGGTTGTAAAAAACTTAAATACTCTTAAGGAAATTAAAATTAAAGTTGAACCAAATAATAAAGTAAATATTTTACCGCATTGTTTAAGAACATTTATGTATTTGGATAATATTTTATGGATTGGTATTCTTGTAAATACTGGACCAGATGAAAATTTCAATGATGAATACAAATATATGGTATATACTGTGAATTTACAAACTGGGGAAATTAAAACTATTATAACAAGTAAAGATGTTTGTTCAATTAAACCTATCGGACAAAAATATTTTTATTTTGTTGGTAATGGTGGGATATTTGCTTGGTCAAGTTTGACCAAATTAGACCAACCGCTAGAACCGGTTCATGTTATTCCAGACAATTGTGTTTTATATTCGGTTGATTGGAGTTCAAGCTCAATTGCTCAACTTGCAAATTGTACTTACATTAAAACAACTGCAAATTCTGAATTAGTTGAATTAGTTGATTCAAACTTTGTTCCAATATTAACATTAGATGTAAAAACTTGGTTTCCAAATTATAAACCAATTGAACCAATATATAACACACATACTCAAAAACAAGCTTCAATATATAGTACAATTGTAATAAATAATAATATTTTATTGTATATGGAATACACAAATTTAATTGAAAATAGTGTCTATGAAATAAAAGTATTAGGAGTTGCTAATTTTTATTGTTGGGATTTTACAACTAATACTCAGGTGGA